>Ga0078972_1000122_pt2 | contig 292353 bp, 298 predicted proteins | sample YelNatPaOPGAMG01_FD_67568 | JGI IMG/M metagenome (GOLD analysis project Ga0078972, IMG submission 67568) | Hot spring thermophilic microbial communities from Obsidian Pool, Yellowstone National Park, USA - OP-RAMG-01 (SPADES assembly) (version 2) | ecosystem: Environmental > Aquatic > Thermal...
TACCAGGAAAACCTAAGGAATTATTTATCTGATTAGGAAAATCGCTTCTACCAGTAGCAACAATCTTTGCTCCCGCTTCTTTTGCTTCCCAAGGCCAGATTTCAGGAATCGGATTGGCACAAGTAAAAAGAATTGGATCTTTCGCCATCCTTTGAATCCACTCTTTCTTAATTGTATTCGGACCTGGTTTGGAATAAGCAATTACCACATCCATCCCTTCCATTGTGACGGGGATTGCATCTTCCACCTTCTCTGTCTTTCTTCCTTCCGCATTGGTCTTGAGGATTAGATCTTTAGTATATTTAAACTGTTTTTCAAAATCCGGGCGGTCTTTATGAACGATACCGTGGATATCGCACATCACAATCTTCCCGGGGTCAAACCCGTAGGCAACCATCACTCGTAAACAGGCAATACCAGCGGCGCCCGCTCCGATCATTCCGACCCGCACTTTACTCACTTCCTTACCAACAATTTTTAGAGCATTGATCAAACCCGCTAAAGTGACAGCCGCGGTGCCTTGCTGGTCATCATGCCACACAGGAATATTAAGTTCTTTTCTTAAGGTATCTAAGATGTAAAAGCATTTAGGTTGTTCAATATCTTCTAAATTATAACCACCAAAAGAAGGTTCTAACAGTTTCGCAATTTCAATAAACTTATCTGGGTCTTTGGTTCTTACCGCGATGGGAACCGCATCTACTCCGCCAAGATATTTAAATAATAAGGCTTTTCCTTCCATCACGGGTAAAGAGGCTTCCGGTCCAATATCGCCAAGTCCTAATACCCGAGTGCCATCAGTGAGAACGGCAATCAGGTTTGCCCGGTTAGTATGTTCCCAGACCTTTTCCGGATCCTTAAAAATATCTTTACACGGTTCAGCGACACCCGGTGTGTACCAGATAGCAAAATCATCAAAACTTCTTATCGCACATTTAGCAGTAATCTTCACCTTGCCCTTATAAAAGGGATGGAGTTTTAAGGCCAGTTCTCCTGGTTTCTTTGCTTTTGCTTCTAATTCTTCCTTGGTTAAAATCTTTTCTTTCTTTACAACCTTTTTCTTAGTTTTCTTTGCTTTAACTTTTTTAACTTTCTTTACTTTTTTCATTTTTCCTCCATTTTCGGCTGTTTAATTATTAGGGTGATAATTGCTCCTAAAATACATAAAATTCCCGCAGTGATAAATGCCAAATTATAACTTTTTGTCTTTTCTAAAACTTGAGGAGCAAAAATATTTCCTAAAAGACCACCAACCCCATAAGCAGTGAAAACTAAGCCATAATTAACACCAACATTTTTTGTACCGTAAAAATCAGCAGTAACCGCCGGAAAGACAGCTAAATAACCACCAAAGCAGAGCCCTACCAAGGAGATACCAACCCAGTAATATAAAGGTAAGGAAGGTATAATGGTATAGAGAAAAACAGCAATTCCGCAGATAAGAAACATTAAAAATAAAGTTTTCATTCTTCCCAAGGAGTCCGAAATTTTTCCCCAAAAGATTCTTCCCAAGGCATTGAAAATTGCCAAGATACTTACCGCAAAAGCTGCGGTCTCTTTTGTTAAATTTGCCAATTCTTGACCAATTGGTGATGTCTGCCCGATAATCATCAATCCAGTAGCACAGCCAAAGAAATAGATAAGCCAAATTAGATAAAATTGGTAAGTTTTAAGCATTTCGGAAGGAGAATAGGAATAGGCAGTTGAGGAAGATGTTGGTGGCGGTGTCCAACCTTCTGGTTTCCATCCTTCAGGTGGATTTCTTAAAATCAAGGCACCAATGATAACCAAAATTAAAAAAGCAATTCCCAAAATAATAAAGGTGGTAAAAACATTATAGGTATCAATTAACTTTCTCGCTAAAGGAGCAAGGATTAAAGCCCCAGCACCAAAACCAGCAACCGCAATGCCGGTGATTAATCCCCGCATATCGGGAAACCATTTGACACCAACGGAAATTGGACAAACATAGGCAAGACCGATACCAAACCCGGAGATAATTCCGTAAGAAATTAAAATCCCCAAAAAAGATTTTGTTATTCCGGAAAGAAAAAGTCCCCATCCTAAAAGAATACCGCCGGTAATAGCAACAATCGTTGGACCTTTTTTATCTTGCCACCTACCACCAATAATTGTCGCCAGAGCAAAGGATATTAAAACAAAGGCAAATGGAAGAGTTGCTTGGGTGGGTGTAAGATTTAATGGTGGTCCTTGTAAAGGTTTACGAAAAACGCTCCAGGCGTATATTCCGCCTAAACATAATTGAATAAGAATAGCCCCAATTATTACAAACCAGCGATTTTTAGTCATTAAGAAATCCTCCGAAATTTGATTAATTTACTCTTCTAAAGTGGAAATATCGCCCAAAGGTAATCCAAGGGCTTCGGCTTTTAAAAGTCTTCTCATTATCTTGCCGGAACGAGTTTTTGGCAATTTATCACGAAATTCAATATCTTCTGGTCGAGCAATCGGTCCAATCTCTTTCGCAACCCATTCCTTCAACTCTTTTTTAAGTTCTTCTGATGGTTGATACCCAACTTTTAACACTACATAGGCTTTAGGCACATCACCTTTTATTTCGTCAGGAATTCCAATAACTGCTGCTTCCGCTACTGCCGGATGGGCAACTAAGGCACTTTCAATTTCCGCAGTTCCCAATCGGTGACCAGCAACATTTAAAACCTCATCGGCTCTACCTTTAAACCAGAAATAACCATCCTCATCAATTGAACAGGAATCACCAGTGAGATAGACATTAGGAAATCTTGACCAATAAACTTGTTTATATCTTTCTGGGTCCTTATACAATGTTCTTAACATACTTGGCCAAGGTGAAGTGATGACTGCCAAACCATTTTCATTGGGTTTTGCCTTTTTACCATCGGAAGTATAGACATCAGCATTAAATCCTGGTAATGGTTTTGTTGCTGAACCGGGTTTTAAAGGAGTGATAGGCAAGGGTGACACCACAAAGGAACCAGTTTCCGTTTGCCACCAAGTATCCATAATTGGGCATCTTTCTTTACCAATATTTTTATAATACCAACGCCAGGCTTCTGGGTTTATCGGTTCGCCAACTGAACCGAGAAGTCTCAAAGTAGATAAATTATATTTATTTGCCCATTGTTCACCATAGCGCATATGCATTCTGATGGCGGTCGGTGAGGTATACAAAATCGTTACTCCTTCCCTTTCAATAATCTTCCACCATCTTCCTGGGTCAGGATAATCAGGTGCTCCTTCATATAAAATAGAAGTTGCTCCCAACATTAAAGGAGCATAGACAATATAACTATGACCAGTTACCCAACCAATATCAGCAGCACACCACCAAATATCTTCATCTTTTATATCAAAAACATATTTTAAAGTAGTATAAGTACCCACCGCATAACCGCCATGCACATGGACAACTCCTTTTGGTTTACCAGTTGTTCCGGAAGTATAAAGGATATATAAAATATCCTCAGAATCCATAATTTCGGTTTCGCAATAGTCACTTTCTTTTTCCGTAAGCTCCTGCCACCAAAGGTCTCTTCCTTCTTTCATCGGCACTGTTTCGCCGGTTCTTTTATAAACAATTACTTTCTCAATTGTTGGGCATTCCTTCAAAGCCTCATCGGCATTCTGTTTTAAAGGTATAATCTTTCCTCTTCTAAAGCCACCATCAGCAGTAATCAATATTTTTGCTTCCGCATCTTGAATTCGGTCTTTTAAAGCCTGGGCAGAAAATCCAGAAAAGACAACCGAATGGATAGCCCCAATTTTCGCACAAGCAAGCATGGCAACCGGTAATTGGGGTATCATGGGTAAATAGATAGTTACTCGGTCACCTTTTTTCACCCCCAATTTTTTTAAAGCATTTGCCAACTTATTTACTTCTTTATAAAGTTTATAATAAGACCAGTATTCTACTTCGCCAGGTTCGCCTTCAAAGATATAAGCCACTTTATTTTTCCGATAAGTTTTAATGTGGCGGTCAAGGGCATTATGGACGATATTTATCTTTCCACCAACAAACCATTTGGCAAAAGGTAGATTCCATTCTAAAACCTTTTCGTAAGGAGAAAACCATTCCAGTTCCTTGGCTGCTTCGTTCCACCACCATTCAATATTTTTTTGACTTTTTTCTAAAAGTTCATCAAGGGTTTTGATACCAAAAATATCCATGAACTTTTTGATATTAGAGTTTTCAACCAACTCTTTTGGTGGATGATAAAGTTCTTTTTCTTCTGCCATACATCCTCCTTTTAATTTAAAATTTTCATAAATATTTTACAAAATTTTAAATAAAAGTCAAATTTTTATTTTTTGTTTTCCCAGGATGTTATCGATTTTTAGGTTTTCAAGCCTTATTCCAAAAATTAGTAAAGAGCTTGGTTTATTATTTGATAATCAATTTCTTGGTGAATTCTTTATTTTCCGTTTTTATCTTTAAGAGATAGACACCGGTTTTTATTCCCTTTAATGAGATTTTTGGCTTGCGGGAAGAAGAGAAGTTAATTTCTTTTATCAACTTTCCGGAAACATCAAAGATTTCAATCTCTTTTACGGGCAACGGAGAACGGATAACGAAAAACGAATTTGCCGGATTGGGATAGATTTCTGAAGTGAAAGGTTTAACATCAGGTGTGAAGTATTCTTCAATTCCAGACATTACATCCCGAATGACCGAGATACTGGAAGACCAATAATTTGCCACATAGGTTCGGTTCTGGATTGAATTCCAGGCAAAGGCATAAGGAGCACTTCCCACGGGGATTGTTGTAATTACCTGGTTAGTTGCCCCATCAATCACCGTAACATTGTCACTCAAAAGATTGGCGCAATAGACCTTATTATTGGTTGAATTCCAAACCAAAGCACGAGGACTATCTCCCACTTCGATTGTTGTTTCAAGCCACTGGCTAAATAAAAAAGCCGGAAGAAAGCATAGAAAAGTAAAGAAAATAAACCGCCGACTATTTTCTGCCTTTTTCTTTTCTGAAAGCCAATAAATTTTTTTAATAAAAATTAAAAGTTTCATTTTACTCTGTCAATCAAAAAATTTGGAGTAAGATAAAATTAAATTTTTCGTTTATATATTATGATGAAAGTAATTAAAGAAAAGGTTAAAGATTTTATTATAAATTTTAAAAAAATAGAATTAAGAATTAAAATTGATGAACCTAAAAACCTGCTATTCCCTGAATAGTCTACCCAATAGTTAGGTAGGGGTTAAATTATTTGTTTTTAATTAGCAATTATTGGTAATAACTTTTTGAATGCTGGTTGGATGTTAACAAAAACTTTTTATCTTGAGCAAAAATAATGAAGAAATAGAATCTTTACTTTATCTTCCTCTTTTGTTTTAGGTTTTAAATTTTTAGAAGAATTAACTTGTTTGCCAAGGATGTTATCGATTTTTAGGTTTTCTTTTTGTCAAATTGATTTTATCATTTAATTTTGTTATAATTCTTTCCTTAAAAAGTTAAAAGGAGGAATAATGGAGTTTAAAAATATTCTTTTAGAATATGAAGATGAGATTGCGATTTTGAAAGTTAATCGTCCCGAGGTTTTGAATGCTTTAAATACGGAAACAATTTTGGAATTGGAAAAGGCGATCGATTTAATAAAGGAAAATTCCCAAATTAGGGTTTTGATTATCACTGGTGAAGGAAAGGCTTTTATTGCTGGTGCCGATATTTCGGAGATGGTTAATTTTACCCCTTTTGATGCGGAAAGATTTGCTCAAAATGGTCATCGATTGCTTTCTAAAATTGAAAATTTGGATAAAGTAGTAATTGCGGCAATTAATGGTTATGCCTTGGGTGGTGGTTGTGAAATTGCTTTAGCCTGTGATATTCGGCTAATGGCGGAAGATGCTAAAATTGGTCAACCAGAAGTAAAATTGGGGATTATTCCTGGTTTTGGTGGCAATATCCGTTTACCGAAGATATGTAGCGTTGGGATTGCTAAGGAATTGATTTTTACTGGTGAAATGATTTCTGCCAACGAAGCCTTAAAAATTGGATTGGTAAATAAGGTTTTTCCTAAGGAAAATTTGTTAACCGAGGCAAAAAATCTTGCTAAAAAGATAATCGCCCGGGGTCCATTGGCAATAAAATTAGCCAAACAGGCAATTAATCAGTCTTTGAATATGAGTATAGAACAGGCAAAGGAATGGGAGATAAAATTGTTTGCCTTTAATTTTACCAGCAAAGAAGCAAAAGAAGGATTAAAGGCATTTTTAGAAAAAAGAGAACCAAATTGGAAAAAGGAGGAGTGATGTATATTATTGGTGCCAAAAGAACACCGATTGGAAGATTTTTAAGTAGTCTGGCTTCTTTTAAAGCTCCGGAATTAGGAGCAATCGCTATTAAAGGCGCTTTAGAACAGTCACAAGTGGTAAAAGAGAAGCTTGACGGAGTAATAATGGGACATGTTTGTCCAGCCGGCTTAGGACAAGCACCTGCCAGACAAGCCCAGATAAAAGCCGGCATTCCACCAGAGGTTCCTTCTTTGACAGTTAATAAAGTTTGCGGTTCCGGTTTGATTGCCGTTGTGCTTGCCTATCAGGCAATAAAAGCTGGTGATGCTAAAGTAATGGTTGCGGGAGGTCAAGAATCAATGTCTAATGTGCCTTACTATCTTCACGGTTTAAGAAGCGGTGTCCGGATGGGCGAGGTGAAACTTGTTGACGGAATGATTTATGACGGAATTTGGTGTGCCTTTGAAGATGTTCATATGGGAATGTTAGCTGAATTTACTGCGGAAAGAAGTGGTATTACCCGCGAGATGCAAGATAAATTTGCTTACGAAAGTCATATGAAAGCAGTAAAGGCAACAAAAGAAGGTAGATTTAAAGAAGAAATCATTCCGATAACTATTCCCCAAAAGAAAGGCGAACCAATAATTGTTGACAAAGATGAAGGACCAAGAGAAGATACTTCCTTGGAAAAACTTGCCCAATTAAAGCCGGTTTTTAAAGAAAACGGAACCGTGACCGCCGGCAATGCTTCCCAGATTAGCGACGGAGCCGCAGCAGTTGTTGTTGCCTCAGAGGATTTTGTAAAAGAATATAAAATAAAACCATTAGCAAGAATAAAAGCCTATGCGGTTGGCAGTGTGGAACCAAAAATGCTTTTTTATGCTCCGGTGAAAGCGATAAGAAAAATTCTGGATATTTTAAAAGTTAATATTGATTATTTTGATTTAATTGAAATAAACGAAGCCTTTGCTGCTCAAGTATTGGCGGACGGCAAGGAATTGGAATGGGATTTCAAAAAAGTAAATATAAAAGGTGGTGGCGTAGCTTTGGGACACCCAATTGGTGCCAGTGGTGCGCGGATATTAGTAACTTTGATTTATGCTTTGAAGGAGTTAAATAAGAGAAATGGTTTAGCCGCTATCTGTTTGGGTGGTGGTGAAGCCGTAGCCATGGCAATTGAAATGTGTGATTAGTGAAAGTAATCACCCATTCGGAAGAAGAGACAATTGAATTAGGAAAAAGCCTTGCCCAGAAATTAAAAAAGGGAGATATTGTTGCTCTTTATGGCGAACTCGGCTCAGGAAAAACTACGCTAATAAAAGGTATTATTTCGGCTTTCGGTTATCAGAAAACAGTTAAAAGTCCAAGCTTTATCATCATTGCCATTTATTTAGCAGAAATTCCTCTTTATCACATTGACCTCTACCGGATAGAAGATGAAAAGGAGATTGAAAATTTAGGAATTTTTGAATATCTTTACGGCGAAGGAATAAGTTTAATTGAATGGGCGGAGCGGATAGAAAAAGATTTGCCTCCAAAAAGAATTAATATTAGAATTAAAATTCTCAGCGAAAAGGAACGGGAATTTGAAATTGAAAATCTTTAAATTATTTCTCTTCTTTTTCTTCTTTCAATAAAATTTCAATTTTGGCTTTCTTTCTTAAATCGGCAATAAATTCTTCGTAACGAAGTTTTTCTCTTTCTTTCCTTAATTTCCTTTCAATTTTATCTTTTACTTCTTCAAAAGGACGATAATAGGCTTTTTTGTGGTCTTCCTTTTTAATAATCACAAAAGTGGTGTCGTTAAGTTTAATCGGTTGGGAAATTTCGCCTTTCTTTGCCGCAAAAGCAAAATTAATCACTTCTTTCGGTATATGTTTGGCATCCTTAGAAAAATATCCCAGGTCGCCACCAAAATATTTTGTTTGCGAAACCGAATATTCCTTTACTAAGGAATCAAAAGGAATCTTTTCTTTGAGAAGTTTTAACCTTACTTTATTGGCAACTGCTAATGAGCGGACAACAATTTCCCTTGCCTTTACCTGTTCAGGAACAAAGAAATCTTTACGATTTTTTTGGTAATCTTTTTTCAATTCTTCTTCTTTTATTACTACTTTATCACTTACCTCTTGCTTTTTTAATTGGTTAATCAATAAAGATTTTTCTCTCTCTTGAAGTTGACTAAAAACGGCATTTCTCAAAAAGCATTTGATCGATTCTGCTTCTTTTAAAATAAGATATTCTTGAATGAGATTATCAACCAGCCGCAATTTGCCTTCTTCAGTTTCCAATTGGGGACGAATAAAAGGTGGGAGACGAGAAATCCTTTCATTTAATTCGTTAATGGTTAAGGTGAAATTATAAAATCGGGCAATCTCATTTTTATTTTCTCTTATTGCTGGGGTATCAATAAATATGGAAGCCTTGGCTTTTAAACTCTTTATCTTCTCTTCAAAATATTTATTTATCTTTTCATTCTTGATTCGTAATTCAATATCATTCTCGACTTCTTTATATTTTTTAATTTCTTTCGGTCGCTTATCTTCACATTTTAAAAGCCGAAAACCTTCTTTCGTCTTTATCGGTTTGGAAATCTCGCCAACCTTTAATTTAAAAGCAACCTTTTCAATCTCTTTCGGATAAGTTCCTTTTTTAAAATAGCCCAAATCACCGTTTTTGTTGGTTGATAAATTGATGGTTGTATCTTTAGCAACGCTGTCAAAAATTAATTCGTTTCTTAATATCTTTTTTCTTAGACTTTCGGCAGTAGCCAAATCTTTTACCAAGATCTCCCGACATTTCACTTGCTCTTCTTTTATATAATTTCCTATATTCTTTTTATAATAATCTTTTTTCTCTTTTTTACTCACTTTTACTTTCTCAACAATCTCATCATTATACCATTGATTAGCCATTAACATTTTCCGTTGTTCTTCATAATCATCTTTTATCAGCGGAAAGAGATTTCTTCTTTTGGCTTCGCAATATAAAAGTCTTTCGTCAATCAGCTCATTGAGAAGTTTTAATTTGTCTTCAAATTTTTCGTAAGCGCTGGGATTTCGGGATATCTTTTCATCAAATTCTATCTGGGTAATCGGATAGCTATCAACATAGGCAACCCTTTCCAAATAGTTCTTTTTGAAACAACGTTCAATAGCTTCCAAAGCATCTTCCGCATATTTTGAGCGGTGATAATCTACCGCCACTTTTTCAAAAATTTGCGCTGCCGTTAAGTAATCTTCCGCCAGCTCTTTTAATAAAGCTAAACGATAATAAACTTCGGGTAAAAATTTTGTTTTTTTATAATTGTTGATTATTTCGTTGTAAATCTTTTCCGCTTGCTGATAATCCCTCAATTTGTCAAAATAAATATCTCCCTTTTCTAACAACAAAATTACTTTTCTTTCTGGGTTTTTTTCTAAGGAAAGTAAAGAATCTAAATAGGCAATTCCTTTATTCCACTCTTTGGTAAGATAAAAGTTATAAAGGGGAGATAAAAAGTTATTTTGGGCAAATAAAATACCGATAAGCACGGAAATCAGGATTATTCTTCTCATAATTCCTCCTTTTTTAATTTAAGAAAAAATTATAATAAAAAGCTAAATTTTATCAAGTTGAAATCATTTTGAAGATTTGCATGGCAATTGCCGAAACCAAAGGAATTAAAACATTATCGTTCACTTCCAAAGGAATAATCTCAATTAAAGTCGCCATGCCCGCACCAATAAGACCAATCTTTAAAGGTAAATTGTGCTGGGGTAAGACTGACAAAAGGTAAGCAACCAAAGTGCAAGATAAAAAACAGGCAATTGTGCCTTCCAAAGTTTTTTTAAGAGTAAAAATCCTTGTTCGCCCTTGAGTTAAACCAACCAAAGCAGCCATCGTATCGCCCACCGCCAGAAAGGCAATCGAAGCCATAAAAATTCCCTTATCTTCAAAAATTAACATATTGATGAAAGAAGCCAACATTAAATAACTACCACCAGTTAGCGAAGTAAATTCTTTTTTTCTTAAAAGGGAGCCAAAAAGAATAATAAAAATACTTTTTATCGGATTGATATGAAGCCGAAGGAAATCTACGGTGAGGAAGATTACCATTGCTAAAAACATTAAAAAGATGCTTAATTTTCGTGGTAAAAAATAATAAAGAAAAGGAATTAAAAGGGCTAAAAGGTGAACAAATTTTCTTCCGTATTCCGGATTTAAAATTTTATCCCTCCGCTTACTTTAATTACCGATGCTGGTAAATCACTTTCCAAATATTTTTTTGTTTCGTGACCATAATCAAAATATAAGGAGCGATAAACTATTCCGAAACCGAAAGAAAAAGAGCGATGATAAAAACCACTCCGCAAGTAAACCAAATCTTTTATTTTATATTCCACACCAAAATTGTTATAATCCCATTCATTTTCGTAGGCAAAAAGAAAATTACCGAATTTTTTTGATATCCCTACCGCCAATTCGGGTTTCATCTTTTCTCTCTTTTTATCCGACCAAAGAATCGGTGAATTGGTGATATTTTTTATTCGCAAGCCTAAAAGAATATCCGCTGAGGGGATTAAACTCATTCCTAAATCAGCACCACCACCAAAACCCTTTTTAGTTCCCAGATTACGAAAGATAAATTTTAAATTAAAACCAATTGCCCAAAAATCTTTAAAAAAAGAGAAATTATAATAATTAATCAAATCGTAGGCAAAAATATTTTTCACCAATATTGGTTGATTATTGGAATCATTGGGGGGTAAATCCGGATAAGGTAAAGAACAATAGGGGATATTAGGAATAAGATTGGCATAAAGACTGATACCTAAAGCCAAATTTTTTTTAGGATAAGTAAAAGAAAAATATTCCGTTTTAAATTGACCACCAAAATTTTCCGAGTGATAAAAATAAAATTCTTTTTGATTGTTTAAAGCCGAAAGTGAAGGGTTATAATAAAAAGAAGCGCCATCTTTTTTTAAAGCTACCATAGCTCCTCCCATGCCCGTACCACAAGCCGAAACCCCCAATTTTTCAAAATCAGCGGTATATTCTTGAGAAAAAAGATAAAGAAAAATAAGGGAAATTAAATATTTTTTCATAAGATAATTTTATAAGTAAATTTTTAAAAATCAAGTTAGCAATTATTGACTTTTTCCCTAAATTAATTATAATTATTCAGATAGGAATAGTAGGATATGAAGATTCCGACGACCTTGCGATACGGATTGAGAATAATGATTGAAATGGGAAAAAACTATCCTCAGGCACCTTTATCTTTAAAAACTATTGCGGACAACCAAAATTTGCCCATAAAATATGCGGAGAAAATTATTAAACTTCTTTTAAATGCCGGTTTAATTAGAAGTGTCCGGGGAAAAGAAGGTGGCTACCTTCTTAGTTTTCAACCGGAAAAAATAAAAGTGATTGATATTTTTGAAGCGCTGATCGGAAGATTATATTTAATTGAATGTGTACTTAATCCCCAAATTTGTCCGCGAGCCAAAAAATGCGAAGCCCGAAAGTTGTGGCAACTGCTGGTGAAAAAATGGCGGTGTCTTCTTACCAAAATGAGTTTAAAAGAATTGATAAAAGGAGGGAAAAATGGTTTTGCCAAAAATTGGTAAGATAGATAAAGAAATATTTGATAAAATAATTTTCCCCCATTTGGGAAAGGAAGATAAGCGAGTAATAATAAAACCGATGCCCGGTGTAGATGCTGGCGCGGTTGAAATTGATGAAGAAAGGGTTTTGGTAATTGCCTGCGACCCTACTTTTGGCATGCCGGTAATAATGCCCTTTTTTGGGTGGGCGATAGTTCACATCTGTGCCAGTGATGTTGCGGTTTTAGGAGCTAAACCAGAATTTATGGCAATTTCTTTACTTCTTCCACCAGAAACTGATGTTGAAGTTTTAAAATCCGTTTGGCTTCAAATTTCTGATGAATGTCAAAAATTAGGAATTACTGTTGTTGGTGGTCATACTGGTATTTATCCTGGAATTGGTTATCCTTTAAACGGTGGTTGCACAGTAATGGGGATAGCCCGAAAAGATGAATTAACACCGGCAAGCAATGCGCGAGTTGGGGATAAAGTAGTGATTACCAAAGGACCGGCAATTGAAGCGGCGGGGATTTTAGCCTATCAAGGAGAAGAAAAATTGAAAAGATTTATTGACTCAAATTTGGTTGAAAAAGCTAAAAATTTAATTTGGGAAATGACCGTAGTAAAAGATGCGCTAATTGCCAAGAAATACGCCCACGCGATGCATGATGCTACTGAGGGAGGGCTTTTAAACGGAATCTATGAAATTGCTGAAGCCAGTAAGGTTGGGGTTAAAATCTTTGAAGAGAAAATTCCTATTTTGGAAGAAGTGAAAATAATCTGCGAATATTTTCAAATTGACCCGTTAATTGCTATTAGCGAGGGAACTTTAATAATTACCGTTGAAGAGGAAAAAGTTGATGAGTTAATAAAAGAACTTAAAGAGAATAATATTACTGCTTGGGAGATTGGCGAGATTATTGCCGAAGAAAGAATTTTGGTAAAAAGAAATGGTGAAGAAATACCTTTAAAGCCAGTAAAAGTGGACCCCTTTTGGAAGGCTTATTTTAGTCTTTTATGAAGGTTATCAATGAATTGCGAAAGGCCGTTAAGAAATTAGTAAAAGAGAGAAAATTTATTTTTTTAATTCCGGAGGTAAGAAGTAATTTTGTTTTTGCTAAAAAGAATTTTAGAAATATTAAAGATGTTGCCGGTGTTGAAGGTCGAATTACGATTGTTGATAAAAGACCTTTTTTAGCGGAAAGATAAAGTTTGGTGCCTCCGACCATTTGGCCAGATTATTATTAGCCATTAAAAGCTATGCGCCGGAATATCGTTCGGCAATAAATTTCAAATTTGACTCCCGAATTTTTAAAGCGGTAAAAATAGCCGCCAAGAAAGAAAAGATAAGAATCGGTGCGATTAATAGAAAATTAGAACCAAAAAGAATCCAAAAAGAAGAGGGGATGTCTATTCCTTGGAAAGTTAAATATCTTTATAAGAAATACAAAAAAATTCCTCAAATATTTTACGAAACTGCTGGTTGGGGAAAAGAGCCATTATTTGTTGTTTTAGGACGAAGGCCGGAAGAGATTGTTTTAATAATAAAAGAAATTCTTAAAAATTTATGATACTTTATCTCTTTTTTATTACTAATTTTTCCTTTAAAGTTGATGGCTATTTCACTATCCGTTATCACAAAGAAATTTATCTTCACGGCTCAGAAATAAACTTCCAATTTCTTTTTGGTGAAGATTATGACCGATTGCTAATTTTTTTACAACTCCCTTTCACTTCTCACTTTAATCACCATTTTTGGCATCATTACGGTGATGAATATATTTATCTAAAAAAGCCAATGGGAAATTTAAATCTAAAAATTGGTAGATTTGATATTCCCTTTTCGCTTTTGAAATATTATGAAACCCATTTTCTTCTTTTTCAACCTTTATACAAAGATTTTTTAGGCTATAAGAAAAATTTTGGTGCCGCTCTTGATGGTTATTTAAAAGATTTCGTTTTTGATATTAACTATTCTTTTCAAGATTTAAAAACAATGAGGTCAATTTTTACCCTCCGCTTAGGTATTGACCAAGATAAATTTAAAGGTGGTTTATCTTTTTTAAAAGATAAAGAAAAATTTTTGGCTTTGGATATTAACCTTCTTTACCTGATATTTGATTTAAATGGTGAGTTTCTCTATTCTTTTAATAAAAAAAAAGGAATATTTTTTGCTTTTTCTTTTATACCTTTTTGGGAATTGGAAACAAAGTTTGGTTATAAATATGATGGGAAAAATAATATTTTAAATTGGGAAATTTCTAAAGATTTAATAAAAATTATAAATTTAAGAATGGCTTTCGATTATTTACCGGATAAGAAATTTCAACCAATCTTCCAAATAAACTTTAAAATATGAAAAGGTTATTTTTTAATTTGATTTTTTGCCAACTGGCTTTTGCTGGTATTTGTCTGTGGCGAAACCCTGATAAGGATATTAAGAAAATTTTTCCTCAAGCAACCCGTTACCAAAGTGTTATCCGAAGATGTAATAAAGAAGAAAAGAAAAAAATTGAAAGTTTAATTAGCAAAAGTTTAGACCCGGATGAGAGCGAATTTACTTTTTACCAAATCTTTACTAATAAAAAAAGAATCGGTACCGTTGTTACCCATACCGAAAAAGGTGAATACGGAGCGATTGAAGTGATAATTGCTTTAGATACCTTAAGAAAGGTAAAAAAAGTTTTAATTCAAAGAGACCGAGAAATAAAAAGTAAAGAATTAAGAAGTGAAAGTTTTTTGAAACAATTTGAAGGTAAAAGTTTTAAAGATACTATCGAAGTGGGAAAAACAATTAAACCGGTAAAAGGAGCCGAAAAGGCATCAAAAGCAATTGCCTTTTCGGTTAAAAAAATGTTAATAGTTTATGAAATTTTAAAGGAGGAAAAATGAAAACTTTATTACTTTTCTTTTTTCTTTTGTTTTTTTATTGCGGTTCCAAGAAAATTGATTATGGCAAAGAAATTCCCCAAAATCTTCCCCTAACTAAAATTAGAGAAATTTTAAGTGCTCCTTCTCAATTCCAAGATAAGGAAGTTTTGCTGAGCGGTAAAATTATTAGTGAATGCGGTAGCGGCTGCTGGTTCTTTCTTCAAGATGAGAATAACGATGTTATTTATGTTGACTTAGCGCCTTCCCGATTTGCCATTCCCCAATTAATCGGGAAGGAGGTTTTAGTCTACGGAAAAATAAAAAAAGATTATCTTGTCGGGTTAGGAGTAAAACTTAAACAATGATTATTTTAGTTTTTAAGAATCTTTTAAGAAGAAAAATCAGAACATTTTTAACGGTCTTAGGAATTGGTATTGCTATTTTTCTTCTTTTTTCGTTATTTACTTTTAACCAAGGTTATAAAAATTCCCTATTTAAAGAGCTTGACTTACTGGGAGTTCACATGTTGGCTGTTCCTAAGGGCTGTCCTTACGAAGCGGCTTCTTTGATTGTTCATGGTGGGGTAATTCCTAAGTATTTAAAAGAAGAAGATTTAGAAATTGTTAAAAAAATCCCGGAGATTGAAATCGCTACCCCAATATTTCTTTCTCAAATAGTGGAAGAAGAGCGAATAAGTATTATTTTAGGAATTGATATTGATAGTTATAAAGAGGTAAAAAAGTATTGGAAAATAAAAGGAAGGTATTTTCAAAATGAAGAAGGAGATAAAATAATAATTGGGAGTGATGTGGCTTTTCAAGAAAAATTAGCTGTGGGGGACAAGGTTTATTTTAGAAAGATTAACAAAATTTACGAAGTTGTCGGAATTTTAGAATATACTGGTGGTCAGGATGATGGTTTTTATTTTTTGCCCTTAAAGGAAGCCCAAAGAATATTTGATAAAGAAGGTTTAATAACCGCAATTGGAATTAAATTGAGAAATTTAGAAAAAGCCGAAGAGGTAATTAAAAAATTGGAGGAAATACCCGATTTACAAATTGTAACGATGACCCAAGTTTTAGGAACAATCTTAAATCTTGTTGGTCAAGCTAATTCGTTAATTTATACGGTGATTATTTTAGCAGTATTAATTAGTAGCTTAGGAGTGATTAATACCATGCTTATTTCTGTTTATGAAAGAAGGCGGGAGATTGGGTTGCTAAAAATAATTGGGGCTAAAAATAGCAATATTATTTTTATGCTTTTCTTAGAAACTTTAATTATGGTTTTTACTGGTTCTTTATTAGGAATATCATTGGCTATTAGCGGAAATAAAATGATCGAATTATTTATTAAAAAGATAATTATTCATTCACCAAAGAAGATTGAATTTATTTTTGATTGGCAGATAATTGGAATAATTTTTCTTTATACTTTAATGATATCAGTTTTAGCCAGCAGTTATCCGATTTTGAAAGCAATTAATTTACGACCAATGGAAACAATTAGGAGTAGCGATGAGTGATGTTGTTTTAATTGCCGAAAAATTAAATAAGGTTTACCAAAGAGGAGAAGAGAAAGTCTGGGCAATAAGAGATGTAAGTTTAGAAGTTAAAAAAGGAGAATTCATAGCAGTTATCGGACCTTCGGGTTCCGGAAAGACAACTCTCTTAAATCTTTTAAGTGGATTTGACCGACCATCAAGCGGAAAAATAATTTTTTTAGGTAAGGATATTACTAAAATGAAAGAAAAGGAGTTGCAAAAGATTAGAAGCAAATATATTGGTTTTATCTTTCAGAATTTTCTTTTATTTCCTCATTTAACGGTTTATGAAAATATTACCTTACCGCTTTTTTTTAATAAAAAGAAAATCGCAAAAGAAAAGGTTTTAAAAATTAGTGAGAAACTTTCTTTAATTCCTCGGCTAAATCACCGGGCTAACCAACTAAGTGGTGGTGAGATGCAAAGAGTAGCTATAGCTCGGGCATTAATAATTGAACCATTAATTATTTTTGCTGATGAACCTACTGGCAATTTGGATTCCGAAAATGCTTACAATATTTTTAAAATTTTTGCCGATTTGGTAAAAGAGAATTATACCATCATCGTTGTAACCCATAATTGGGAATTGGTAAACCGATTTGATATTCAAAAAATTTATTTAAAGGATGGAAAAATTTTATGATTTCCACATTTTTATTTAATCTTAAACAATATTGTGTGGAAATAATCCCTACGCTTTTTTTAGGCTTTTTATTAAGCGGAATAATTCATGAGTTTATTTCTCAAGATTTAATAAATAAATATCTCGGGAAAAAAGATATCTTTACCCTATTAAGAGTATCCCTTTTAGGGATTATCTTACCTCTTTGTTGTTTTGGTTCTTTGCCGGTAGCAATTACTTTTAAAAAAAGAGGAACTCCTTTGGGTTCGGTTTTGGCTTTTTTGGTTACTACCCCAGCTACTTCCATTTCAGCCATTTTAATAACCTATCGTTTTTTTGGTTTAAAGTTTACTTTCTATTTATGTATTTCAATAATTTTAATGGGAATTATTATTGGTCTTATTGGCAATCTTTTGAAAACAAAAGAGATTCTTATTAATGAAAATGAAGAAGAATGTCCTTTATGCGAAGCAGCGGGTAAACATTTGGCTCATTTTCATCATCAAAAGAATTTTAAAAAGAGAATCGTTTCAATTTTTACTTATAGTTTTATTGATTTGCCAAAAGAGATTGGGTTAGAAATTTTAATCGGAATAATTTTAGCGGTCATTGTTGCTTCGTTTTCGCCTATTGGAATTTTGATAAAAAAATATTTGAGCGGTCCTTATGGCTATCTCTTTGCTCTTATTTTTGGTTTATTAATGTATATCTGTGCCACTGCTTCTGTTCCTTTAGTTTATGCTTTAATACTTCAGGGATTAAATATGGGCGCGGGATTGGTTCTCCTTCTCGTTGGTCCAATAACCAGTTACGGAACAATACTATTAATTAAAAAAGAATTCGGCTTTTCAGTATTGATAATCTATCTAACTTTAATCTCTTTTTTATCTTTATTTTTTGGCTATTTATTTACCTTTTTTTAAGAGATAAGTTATTGTTCGCCGTACATGGCGATTATTTCTTCTCTCTTTTTACCGCGAATTTTGTATTTATCCCCAACTTTCTTAAAGGCTGCTAACGCCTGGTCAATATGTTCTTTGGTATGAGCTGCTGATAATTGTACTCTAATTCTTGCTTCTCCCCTGGGTACTACGGGGTAGAAAAACCCAACCACATAAATTCCTTCATAATATAAATCACGAGCAAATTCTTGAGATAATCGGGCGTTATAAAGCATGATCGGAACAATGGGATGTATACCCGGTTTAATATCAAAGCCCAGCTCCATCATTTTTTCGCGGAAATATTTGGTATTCCATTCTAATCGATCACGCAATTCGGTTGTCTCGGTCAGCAGGTCAATCACCGCAATCGTAGCATTCACAATTACTGGGCTTAAAGTGTTTGAGAATAAATAAGGTCTTGACCTTTGTCTTAATATTTCCACAATCTCCTTTCGGGAAGCAGTACAACCACCGGAAGCACCGCCCATTGCCTTACCAAAAGTGGTAGTGATAATATCCACCCGGCCCATCACATTATGGTACTCGGGAGTTCCTCGACCGGTCTTACCAATAAAACCAGTGGCGTGGGCATCGTCAATCATTACTAAGGCATCGTATTTATCAGCCAACTCGCAAATATCAGGAAGATTGGCCAAGTCACCATCCATGGAAAAAACACCATCAGTAGCAATAATCCGAAATCTTTTATTCTGTGTTGCTTTCAACTTTTCTTCTAAATCTTTCATATCACCATGTTGATAAATAAATCTTTCGGCTTTACACATTCTTATCCCGTCAATAATCGAGGCATGGTTTAAACGGTCAGAAATAATCGCATCTTGTTCATTAAAAAGAGGTTCAAAAAGGCCACCATTGGCATCAAAACAGGAAGAATACAAAATTGCATCTTCCGTTCCCAGGAACTGAGCAATTTTCTTTTCTAAGGTTTTATGAATATCCTGTGTTCCGCAAATAAAACGAACCGAAGAAAGTCCAAAACCATGGGTCTCTAATGCCTTTTTAGCGGCTTCAATCACTTTGGGATGGGAAGAGAGACCCAAATAATTATTAGCACAGAAATTCAAAACTCTTCTTGGTGTACTTCCTTCCGGATATTCAACGACAATTTCACTTGATTGGGGCGTTAAAATATAACGCTCTTCTTTATAAAGTCCGGCTTTTTTAGTATTTTCTAATTCAGTTCTTAAAAACTCCCTTATTGCTCCGTACGCCATAACTCCTCCATTTTTAATTTTTAAATTATAAAAGAATAAAACAAAAAGTCAAATTTATATTGAAATAATCTGTTTTAAAAGTTATAATATTTAATTAATGAAAAAAATATATTATTTGATTATTTCCTTAAGGCCAAGTCAATGGATTAAAAATTTTCTGATTTTTGCTGGTTTAATCTTTGCGCAAAAGTTATTAGATTTTCCTTTGCTGATGAAAACCGTTTACGGTTTTTTTCTTTTTTCTTTTAGTGCGGGTTCTCTTTATATTATTAATGATATAAAGGATTATGAGAGGGACCGATTTCATCCAAAGAAAAAAGAGCGACCGATTGCCAGTGGTAAGATAAGTAAACAAGAAGCTTTAATTTTTGCTTTAATTCTCTTATTTGTTAGTCTTTATTTATCATATCTTTTATCACTCCCATTTTTTTTACTTTTACTTCTTTATATTGGGTTATCTTTTCTTTATACATTATTTCTTAAAGAAATAGTAATTTTAGATGTTATTATGGTTAGCCTTTTTTTTCTTTTACGAGCTTGGGCGGGTACTTTATTAATTAATGTTTCCCTTTCCGAATGGCTTTTTATTTGTACTATTTTGTTGGCTTTATTTTTAGCCTTAACCAAAAGAAAAAGCGAAATCTTTCTTCTTAATGATTCAGCAAATAGCCACCGGAAGGTTCTAAAAAATTATTCCCATGATTTTATTGATCAGATGATTAGTGTCACTACCGCTTCGGCTCTCATTGCTTATGCCATTTACACTGTGGCACCAGAAACAGTTCATAAATTTAAAACTAAAAATTTAGTTTTAACTTTACCTTTTGTCATCTACGGAATTTTTCGCTATCTTTATCTCATCTATCACAAAAGGTTTAATGATAATCCTGATCGGGCGTTTGTTAAAGATATTCCCCTATTAGTGGATATTTTTCTTTGGTTAGTTTGGGTGATAGTTATTATCTATAAATTTAAATGAGCGAAGTTTTTGTATTAAAAACATCTCCAGAAAGGGTTTTGACTGATTACGAAAGATTATTCCATTTGGCTAATTATCAAAATTTTTTGGATAAAAACAAAGAGATTATAATTAAATTAAACCTTTCTTGGACACTTTTCTATCCGGCATCTTCTTCGCCACCGTGGCAATTGGAAGGGGTTGTGAGGACCCTTTTAAAAGATGGTTATGATAAAGAAAAAATTTATCCTTGTGAAAATAAAACTGTTGTGACTAATGTGAAAAAGGGGGCTAAAAATCAAGGTTGGCTTTATGTGTTGAAAAAATACGGTTTGAAATTTGTTCCTTTACCCGAAGTGGAATGGATTAAATATGAATTCAAAACCCCATTATTGAAAATTGACAAAATCTTCAAAGAAGGAATTTATATTCCAAAGTTTTTTATCAATAAACAGGTTATTCATTTACCCACCATGAAAACCCATGGCCATTCAGTGACAACGGGGGCAATTAAAAATGCCTTTGGTGGACTTTTAAAAGAAGTGAGACATTACGGTCACGAATTTATTCACGAAGTTTTGGTGGATTTGCTTTTAATGCAAAAAGAAATTCATCCAACAATCTTTGCCGTTATGGATGGAACAGTTTGTGGCAACGGCGCTGGGCCAAGAACGATGCTACCTTATATTGGTAATTTAATTTTAGCTTCTTTTGATTCCGTAGCTTTGGACGCCGTCGCGAGCAAGATAATGGGATTCGAACCGTTAAAAATTCCTTATTTAAAAATTGCTCATGAAATGGGATTAGGTTGTGCGGATATTGAAAAAATAAAGATTTACGGTGACGATGTGGGTAATTTAAATTTTAGATTTAAAACCAAAAAAAGTTTTGTTATTTTTGGTGACCAACAGTTGCGAAAAGGTTATTTAAAATTTTTAAAAAAAATTGCTCTTCATTCGCCTTTATGGATTTGGGCACCAATTGCTTCTACTTTTTATCATGATTTTTTGTGGTATCCCTTTATTGGCAAAATCCGTTTAGAAAGATTTTTTTTGACGGACTGGGGAAAACTTTTTAAAAGATATTTAAAAGGAGAAAAAAATGAATGAAGAAACAAAGCAAAAAATAAAGGAAGTTTTTGAAAAAGAAATAAGACCTGGACTGATCGCTGACGGTGGTGGTGGTGAGATTGTAGAAATAACCGATGACGGAATTGTGAAAGTAAAACTTTTTGGTAGTTGTGCCGGTTGTCCCTTTGCTACTTTAACGCTTGCTTTAGGAATTGAACAACGATTAAAAGAAAAATTTTCGGAGGTAAAAAAAGTAGAAAATATTATTTAACTTAGGGAGGATAAGGAATTCCTTCTAAAAAATTTTGTCGATAAGCGAGATTTAAAGGTAGGGCATAGAAAAAGGTATTGTAAAAACCGACTCTTCGTGGTCTTTTTGATAAGCGATATATAATATTTCTTAAAGAGTAAAATTCTCTTTTTAAAACGGCGGGTGAAGTTTCTTTTAAAAATGGTTGATAAGTGATATTTTCTAAACGAAAACCTTGGTTCTCTTTGATAAAAAATTTTGCTTCTAAAAAATCAAAATCAATCTTTCTAAAAATATTGTAAAGTTTTTTGAAATTTATTTCTTTATTTTCTAAAACAAAAGAAAGTTTAGCGCCCACAAGAATTTTCTCTTTTTGAATAGTTTTCACTTCTTTCCGTTTTTCTTTTATCAATTTATTTACTTCTTTTGTTAACATATCTTTTAAGGTAAGCCAAGTTTCATTAAGATAAATAATTTTTACCCCGGCTTTGGCTAAAAGACGGATGAATTGGGGAGATTCAAAAATTTTATAAGAAGCTTTAACCAACCAATGTTTTCGGAAACGGGAGGCAAAAGAAAAGAAATCAGTATAATAATCTAAATTACTGGCGATATCTTCATCATCAATTATTATTGTTTTTTCTGGTTGATTAATGACCTCATTTATTACTTCTTTTATCTTTCGAATTTTGATATTCTCTCTAAAATAGAGAAAATTTTTACAAAAAGGTTTAAAAATTGGTAAACAATAACAGCCGATTATTAAAGAAATCTTAGTTGGAACCGGCAAATAATTAGGAAGAGGGGAGGCGAGGTAGATGTCTTTTTCTTTTTCCCAAACTTCTTTAATAATATTCGGTAGAAATCCCACTATTAAAGAAACATTTTTTTCTCGCAAACTTTCAAAGAGAGAAGGCTGATAATAAAAATAGTGGGTGATTAAGGGACCAAAGAAGAAAATTTTTCTTTTAGTATCTTTTTCTTTTAACAATTCAATCGTTGAGATTATTGTGGGAAAATCGCTTAAAAAATCACAATAGATAAAAATCTGACTATAATCTTTAAATTCTAATTTTTTTAATCTTAAATCCTGATAATCAAAATCAATAAGATTTTTTATTTGGGAAATTTCTTCTTTCTCTTTTAAAAAATATTTTGCCCCTTTGGGCGGAAAAGATTCCTGATACCAAAGAGAAATAGTGGGAAGATAAACAAAAAGAATTTTTTTCATTTAGTTTTAAATATTCGGGAAAGGTCATTATAAAAAGTGAAGATAATCAGAAACATAATGATTAGCCAACCAATAGTGATGGCCGTATCTAATTCTTTTTTGGTTAATCTTCTTTTCATAAAAAAATGTTCAATTACAAAAATTAATCCTCGACCACCATCCAAAACCGGAATGGGTAAAATATTAACAATAAAAAGATTAATGGCTAATAAACCAAATAGGGCTAAGAAATATTCCCAACCCCAACGTAAACTTTCATAAGTCAATTGAGCCACCATGATTGGTCCTCCTAAAGCTTTGCGCGAAACTTTTCCTGTAATTAACTTATAAAAAATTACCATTGTTTGGATACTTACCTCTCCGGTTCGGATACTGGCTTGATAAATAGCATCAAAGAAATTTACTTTTATTCTCGGTAAATATACCCACACGCCTATTTGAGGCACTTTTTTAGAAGCGGTATCAGCAGTAACTAATTGGGGGGTAAGATCAGTATTAAAAACCCCCTTTCTTTTATAAGTAATTTTTATTCTTTTTCCACCGGAGTTTCTTATTTTTTCAATTAGTTCTTCCCAACCGCTAATAAAAGTATCATTTACCGCGATAATCGTATCATAGGGTTTCAAGCCGGCCTTTTCTGCTGGACTTCCTTTTTTTACTCTTTCTACAATCGGTAAAATAAGCGGGTAAAGATTTTTAATACTCTCATTTACTACCCAACTGAAATTGATGATTTTATTTTTTCTTTTAATGGTGAAGGAAGTGTTTTTGTTTAAATTCTTATTTAAGATTTCGACCGCTTTTTCAAAAGAGTTAATAGTATCTTTATTGATAAACAATAAAAGATCGCCTTTTTGAAATGGTCCGATTTTGGTTTCATAATTAATGATTGGTGGCGAATATTTTATTCCGAAAAGGAAATATAAAAGAAACAAAAGAAAAAATCCCAAAATTAAATTGGCTAATGGTCCCATAAAGACTACCATTAATTTTTTCTTTATCGGCTGGGCTAAAAAACCATCTTCTTCCTCACTCTCTTCGCCTTTTAATTTTATATAACCACCTAAGGGAATTAAAGAAAGGACGTAAGTAGTTTCCTTAATTTGTTTTTTCAATAGCGTCGGTCCAAAACCAATAGAAAATTTTTCTACGGGTATATGGTAAATCTTCGCTGTTATTAAATGACCAACTTCGTGAATGGTGATTAAAATACCAATGACAATTATTACTATTAATAGTTCCATTTTACAATTTTTTATTCGTTATCAATTCTTGAGCATACCTTTTAGCCCAATTTTCCGCTTGGATAAGTTCATTTAAATTAGGATTATAAATTTTATTATGGGCTTTTAAAGTTTTTTCAATAAGCTTCACAATTTCCAAAAATTTGAGCTTACCTTCTAAAAAATTCTCGACAGCGATTTCATCAGCCCCAACTAAGACCGCCGGCATTGAAGAATTTTTTTCTAAATATTTAAGAAGTTTTAAAGCCGGAAAGCGTTTTTTATCGGGTTTCAATAAATTTAAATTAAAGGGAAAATTTTTTAATCTTTTGTCTAAAAAATCGTAATCTTTGTTTATCATTTTTAAAAGAGTATAGGAGATAAAAATTTTCATATCCGGCTCACTAAACATTCCGTAAACAATTCCGTTGTTATTTTCTATTAATCCGTGAATAATTCCTTGAGGATGGATAAAAACATCAATTTTTTTTATTTCGGTATCAAAAAAATGGCTCACCTCAATGATTTCAAATATTTTGTTGATGAGGGTCGCTGAATCAACCGTGATTTTTTTCCCCATTTTCCAGATGGGATGAGAAAGAACTTCTTTCACCGTAATTTGGTCTAAATTTTTTTGATAGTTGAAAATTGCGCCACCCGAAGCCGGGAGAAAAAATTTTTTTACTTTATTATTTCCATATTTGTTCAAAAGTAAATGAAACGCCACTAATTCCGAATCAATCGGAAGAATTTCTACTTTTTCTTTTTTGGCTAAATCAAAAATAAACTGACCAAAGGCAACAATTAATTCTTTAGAAGCTAAAGCAATTTTCTTTCTTTTTTTAATTGCTAAAATTAAGGCATTTAAACTTTCGGTTCCGGAAGCTAAGAAAAGAACACCATCAACCTCCGGATGAGAGACGATTTCTAATAAACCGTCCTGAGTGCCAACAATTTTTACACCCGAAAAGGAAAAATTATTTTTGAAATTTTTATACTGATTAGCGTCATAAACGCCTAAATATCGAGGCTTATATTCTTTTGTTTGTTGAGCCAATAATTTGATATTTTTTTCACAGGCCAGGGCAAAAATATTAAAATCATTCTTTAATTTTTTAATTACTCTCAGGGCTTCTCTTCCTAAAAATCCCGTAGAGCCAATTATTGCCAAATTCATTTTTCTAACCAATTTTTTATTAATTTTAAATCTTCTTTAGTAGTAATTTTTATATTTTTTTTATCACCTTTAAAAAAATATACTTTAAAGCCCGCTTTTTCTAAAAAGGTGGCATCATCCGGTCCTTGCCATTTATATTTACTAACTAAAGAATAAGCTTTTTTTAAAAGTTGGATATCAAAAAATTGGGGGGTTTGAATGCGATAAATATTTTCTCTTTCTAAAGTAGTAATTACTTCGTTACCGCAAATGACTTTTAAAGTGTCTTCACTGGGTATTCCAAAAACCACAGCTTTATATTTTTTGACTAAATTAAATCCTTGATTGATAAAATTAGCAGTAATTAAGGGCCGGGAGGCATCATGAATCGCTACGTAACCCTTAGGAGGTAAAAATTTCAGAGCGTTCCTAACTGAATGATATCGTTCTTTTCCGCCATTAATAATTTTTTTTACCTTAGAAAGGGAAAAAGTCTTTATCCATTGCCAAACTTCCTTTTTTTTATCTTTTAAAGTGACAATAAATATCTCATCACAATTAGATTGTTGGAAGGCGATTGTGGAGTAGAGAAAAAGAGGTATATTGTTTATTAAAAAAAACTGTTTTAATCCCCCAAACCTTTTACCTTTGCCGGCCGCTAAAATTATTCCGTAATTTTTCATTTAAAATAATCAATTTTAATTGCTGCCCGAACTTCTTTCATTGTTTCTTCCGCAATCCTTTTTGCTTTTTTGGTTCCTTCGTAAAGAATTTCCATGACTTCCTTTTTTCTTTGTTCATAATAATGTCTTTTTTCTCTTATCGGTTCCAAAAACTCGTTAAGAATATTGACCAATTTTTCTTTACAAACAACACAACCAATTTTTCCGGCTTTACATTCTTTTTCAATTTCTAAATACCCATTTTCATTGAAAGCTTTATGGTAAAGAAAAACGGTACAGATTTCGGGATGTCCAGGATCAGTGGGATGAATCCTTTGAGGGTCGGTAACCGCCTTTTTTACTTTTTTCTCGATTTCTTCCGGTGGGTCACCTAAATAAATACAATTCCCCAAACTTTTACTCATTTTGGCATTGCCGTCCAAACCGGGGAGTCTGGGTACTGAGGACAAAAGGGGTTCCGGCTCAACTAAAACTTCGCCGTATAATTGATTAAATTTTCTAACAATTTTTCTGGTTAACTCAATATGAGGTAATTGATCTTCACCTACCGGCACCAGCTGGGCTTTACAAAAAGTAATGTCCGCCGCCTGGTGTACGGGATAACCTAAAAAGCCGTAAGGCATACTTTTTTCATAATGATACTGTTTGGCCTCAGTTTTAATTGTCGGATTATGAAAAAGAAGATTTACCGAAACCAACATCGAATAATAAATTGCCAATTCCGCAATTTCGGGTATCATTGATTGAATAAAAATAGAAGCTACTTCCGGATTTATTCCGCAGGCTAAATTATCAATAGCAACTTGGAAAACATCTTCCTTTAAAAGTTCGGGATGTTCAAAATTAGTAGTCAATGCTTGGACATCAGCAATAATTATAAAGGTTTCATATTCGTATTGTAATTTTACCCGATTAACAATGGTGCCGATATAATGACCAAGATGAAGCGGTCCTGTTGGCCGGTCGCCAGTTAAAATTCTTTTTTTCATAATTAATTATAATTGTTAATAATAAAATTGTCAATTTTAAGCAATAATCATAAATTTTTAGAATCAAAAATTGATTGATTTTTAAGAAAAATTTTATAAAATAATAATCCATGGAAAATGAAATTTTAAAAGAGATTCAAAAAATTGAAGAAACCGCGGAAAAAATAATTGAAGAGACTAAGAAATACGCCGAACAATTAATTAATCAAAAGCAAAGCGAAAGCGAGTTAAAAATAGAAAATTTTAAAAAAGAAATTGCCCAAATGAAAGAAGAAAAAATTAATGAGGCAATTAAAAAAATGGCCGAAGAAAAATTGAAAAAAGAGAAGGCGATTGAAGAAAAAATAAAAAATTTAGAACTTAAGGCCGAGGGTAATTTTCAAAAAGTTTTAAACTATTTAAAAAATAAATTCTTTGAAATATGGCAATCGCCAAAATAAAAAAATTATTAATCATTCTCCACCAAGAAGAAAAAGAAAGGTTTTTATCGGGTCTCCAAAGTTTAGGGATTTTCCATTTGGCTAATATTACCACCGAATTTTTGACTATTCAAAAAGATGTTTTAAATAAAATTGAAGAAGTTATTGATTTTTTAAATCCTTTCGTTAATAAAGAACAAAAAAAAGAGAAAATTTTAATTTCCGAAAAGGATTTAACCAGTTTAAAAAAAGAAGAGTTGCGGAATATTGTTAATACGATTTTAGAAAAAAAGAAAAAGATTGAAGAGTTAGAAAAAGAAATCAATTATTACCAAACAGAAATTAAAAAAATTGTTCCTTTTAAGAATTTTGTTTATCCCTTGGAAGAATTGAAAAATATTAAACATTTTGATTTTCTTTTTGGTAAAATAAAAAAAGGTGATTTTATAAAATTAGAAAATATTTTAGAAAGGGAGAAAGGATTTTATAAAGTTATTAATGAAGAGAAAGAGGAAATTTATCTTTTTATTGGTATCTTTAAGGAATTTTATGAAGAGCTAAAAAGTAAATTGGTAAATAGCGGTTTCGAAATTGTTGACCTTACTAAATATTCAGGCACAATTAACGAAAATATTATTCAGTTTCAAGAGAAAATAGCTAATCTTGAGGCTTTAAAAGAAAATTTGCAGAAAGAATTAAAAAATGGGGAAGAAGATTTTAAAAAATTAAAGATTTATTATGATTATCTTTTTAATGAAGAAATTAAAAAGGAAGTTGAAAAGAAGCTTTCTTTTTCGAAAAGATGTGTTTTTATTACGGGTTGGCTAAAAGAAAAGGACCTTTCCACTTTCGAAAAATTTGCCCAAGCTTTTTCTACGGTTGTTTATCAGATAATTACTCCGAAAGAAGATGAAGAAATTCCAGTGGCTTTAGAGAACAAAAAACTTTTCTATCCCTTTGAAATTGTGTTAGACCTTTACGGAATGCCCAAACCTAATGAAATTGACCCTACGCCCTTTTTGGCGCCCTTTTTTGCTATCTTTTTTGCTTTCTGTTTGACTGATGCTGGCTACGGTTTAATTTTAACATTCCTTTCATTTTTTTTAATGAAAAAATATCCCCAAGCTAAAAAATTTTTAACCCTTCTTTTAATCTGTTCAATTTTTACTATTTTTGCTGGAGCAATTACTAATGGTTGGTTTGGTGATTTTTTTGATAAGTTTAACCTAAGTTTTTTAAAAGAATTAAAAAACAAATTGGTTCTTTTTGACCCCTTTAAAAACCCATTAATATTTTTTATCATCTCTTTAGTTTTAGGATATATTCATTTAAATTATGGTTTTTTGTTGGAAGTTTATGAAGCCTTCAGAATAAAAAACCCTTTACCCGCCATCTTTAATGAAGGTTCTTGGTTTCTCGTTTTGAATTCGTTAATTCTTTATCTCTACTTTAAGAAATTTTATTTATTAATAATTCTCTTTTTAGGTATCTCTTTTATTGTTGCTCTTTCGCGCTTTGAAGAACGCCTATTTTTAAAACAATTTATTTTGTCCCTTATAATTTTTTGCCTTTTATTATTTTTTGGTTACCGTTTAAAACTTCTGCCTTCTCTTTTTTATTTCACTAAATATATTTTGTTAGCCTTAATTGTTTTCTTCATTGTTCTTTCTTTAAAAGAAGAATTTAAAAAAGAAAAATTAATAATGAGCTTATTAAAAAAAATTATTTGGGGAATTTATAATTTATACGGTGGCACCAGTTTCGTTGGGGTGGTTCTTTCTTACATAAGATTAATGGCTTTAGGTATGGTGACGGCTGGTATTGCGATGGCGATAAATACCATTGCTTTTTTGGTGATTAAAATTCCCGTATTAGGAATTTTCGGTGTTTTGCTTATTCTTTTAATTGGTCATACTTATAATATGGCAATAAATGCTTTGGGGGCTTTTGTTCATACTTTAAGATTACATTATGTCGAATTTTTCCCCAGGTTTTTTACTGGTGGGGGAATAAAATTTATGCCTTGGAAATGGGAAACAAAATATGTAAAAATTGAAAGTTAAAAGGAGGAGTCATGGGATTAGGAATAGCAATTTTAGGTTTTGCTTTATCAGCATTTTTAGCCGGTATTGGTTCGGCATTAGGGATTTCTTATGTTTCTCGGGTTGCCAGCGGTGTGTTGGCTGAAGACCCAACTAAATTCGGTAGCCTTTTTATCTTAGTGGCACTTCCGGGAACCCAAGGATTTTATGGATTTTTAGGTGCCTTTTTGGGAATGATGAAAATCGGCGTTTTAGGAAATCCAGTTCCTATTTCTTTAGAACAAGGCATACAACTCTTTCTTTCTTGTCTACCAGTAGGAATTGCCGGATTTATTACCGCAATTCTGCAAGGAAAGGTTTGCGCGGCTGGTGCGGAATTGGTAGCTAAAAGGCCAACAGAAGCAATGAAGGCGGTGATTTATGGTGCCTTGGTGGAAACTTACGCAGTATTGGGACTTTTGGCAACAATCTTTTTACAAATGGGAGTAAGGGTGTGATTGATTTTATTAAAATAAAAGAAAAAATCCTTAAAGAAGCTGAAGAAGAAAAAAGAAAAATTTTGTTAGAAACTGAGAAAAAAATTAAAGCGATTGAAGAAGAAACTGAAAAAAAATTGAACGAATTAGCACAGCAAACGCGGGAATCTTTGGAAAGGCAGATTGAAGAGCTTAAAAAAAGAGAATTTTCAAAACTGAAAAAGGAAGAAAGTTTCAAAATTCTAAATGCCAAATGGCAAATTTTGGAAAAGCTTTTTAATTTACTAATTGCCGAAATAAAAAAGGATCCCCGTTATTTAAATTTAATAAAAGAAAAAATCAAAAATGAAAATGCCCAAGAAATAATCATTTCTGCCGATGATTTTTCTTTGCTTAATCCTTCAGATTTTGTTGATAAAAAAATAATAACCGATGATAAGATAAAAGGGGGAATATTTATAAAAAAAGAAAAAGAGGAGATTGATTTTACTTTAGAAAGTCTTTTAAAAGAGCTTAAAAAAAGATATCTAAAAGAGATTAACAAATTGTTATTCGACTAACATCGGCAACATCAGCGAGGCATCAGGAAGAAGTAAAATATTTCTAATGGTATCTTTCTTAAAAGCATAATCTAAAGCATCTTGGATACTAACAAAAGGTTTCATAAAAATGGCTTCCACAATTTCGTCAGGGATACCAACAACCGTATAAACTTCTGCCCAAGTTAAAAGTTCAGCCAATTTTGCTGATTTGTGATAACCTAAAACAAAATTTTTTCTTACATTTTCAATAACTTCTTGGGGCGAACGAGCAGTCTTCATAATTGATATAAATTCTTCTTCACCAATCCCTTTTTCACAGGAAGAAACCAAAATAATTTTTCCACCTTCTTTTAATGCCATTTTGGCATTTTCTAATCCTTTTTGTGCTTGATAAAAATTTACATTATAGGGTTCTTTAATTAGGGCAATCACAATGTCATACTTTTCTTTTATAGGAATACAAAAAACCTTTTCGGCCCATTTGACTCCTTCTTTAAAAGAAGTGAATAAATCGCCGAAGGTTAAATTATAAATATTCTTGTTTTGGTCAACAATTATTTGAATAGAAAAGATCGGTTTTTTAACTGCCTGGGCTACTTCTTCCATATCATTGGCAACGGGATTGTTGGCTAATGCTAAAAGGGTTGCCTTCCGATTTAAAGAAAGGCGATGATTGGCCGAGATTGTCTCATATCCGGCAATTCCCGGCAAGAAAGTTTTTCGACCACCAGTATAACCAGCAAAATAATGGGGTTCAATTGAATTGATAGTAACAAGCTTATCAACCTTCTCAATTAATTTATTAAGATAAATGGGGGTGTTAAAGCTGGTTTTTCCCAAATAGACCAATTCATTTTTATTTTGACAATCGTGATAAAAAATTCTATCTTTATACTTTTCGTAGAAATGACCAAAAATTTGTAGATTTTCCTTTTCATCTGGTTTGCGGTGAGAACCTAAGGCGACTAAAAAATAAATTTCTTTATTTAAAAAATCATCGCTGAAAAGTTCAAGAACCTTTGGCGTTGGTGTTGGTCGGGTATAATCATTAACAATAATTAAAAAGGATTTGCCTTGGGAAAAAAAATCTTTAATTTCCACTTTTAATTTTTGAATGGCTAAATTTAAATCAACGGGCAAAGGTTTTATGGGTGTTAAAACATCAAAATCAATGTTATGGGGAATTTTAATTAACTCTTTTTTATTTCCGTAAATAATTTCGTAATTCATTTATTATAAAATTATAAAAATTAATTAATAAAAATTCAAGAAAAATTTTTTCGGGGAATGGTAGAGGGGACGGTAGGGGGGATGGAGCTTAGAGAATATTGCCAACCATTTTTCCTTAAGGCAATCATTTATTAACCGATAAATCTTAAAGGTTCTTATCATTACTTTTATTATTATAAATAACGAAAAAAATTTGTTTATCTTACCCAAAATTTTTAACCGGTAATTTGACATAAAAGGATTTTTTTATCATAATTATAAAAATAGGTAGGAGGGTTAGCCTAATTGGTAAGGCAGCGGACTTGAAATCCGCCGTCGCGAAAAGCGACATGGGGGTTCGAGTCCCTCACCCTCCGTGGAGAGGTGGCCGAGATTGGTCGAAGGCGTCCGCTTGCTAAGCGGAAGTCCATCCCAAAAAGGATGGACCGTGGGTTCGAATCCCACCCTCTCCGTTAAAATTAAAAACTTGATTTATTAAAAAATTTTTTTAAAATTAATAAATGCCCCTGTAGCTCAGTTGGAAAGAGCGACAGTTTCCTAAACTGTAGGTCGTGAGTTCGAATCTCACCAGGGGCATAAGAAGTAAATTATGAAATTTAAAGAAGATTTTTTGCAAAATTTTTTAATTTACATTGTTAAGTATTATTACCAAAATAAAAGGAATTTCTTTATCATCGTGGGAATAATTATTGCCGTTATTTTTATTATTATTTTTTCGGTGGGAGGAAAACCAAAAATTCATCCCGAAGCCCAAATTCGTTTTACCCAGGCATTAGGTTTATATTCTATTGGTAATCTTTCTCAAGCGGAAGCCCAATTTACAGAGTTGACAAGATTATTTGGTAATACTCCTTTAGGAATAAAAGCCTATTTTTATTTAGGAAGAATTTATTATCAAACCCAACGATTTATTGAAGCCCAAAGGGCCTTTGAGAAATTTTATAATAAAGAGAAAAAAAACCCGGTATTGTCGCCTGCTGCCCTCATGGGTATGGCTAGCTGTTTTGAAGAGCTCTCCGAGTTCCAAAAAGCGGCTACTATTTATGAAGAAGTTTATAAAAAATACCCAAAATCATTATACGCGGCAAAAGCCTTACAATCAGCTGGTCGGTGTTATCTTTTGATGAATAATTATAAAAAAGCGATTGAAGTTTTAGAATTAGCTCTTAAAAAATTTCCTAATTTCCAAGAAAACAACGACACCAAAGTATTGTTATTTTTTGCTAAATCAGCCTTAGGGAAAATTAACATTTCTCCTTATTGATTTTTTCAAAAATTTTGTTATTTTTTATACTATGATTACTTTAACTAAAGAAAATTTTGAGAAAGAAGTTTTAAAAAGTGATGTTTTAGTGGTGATTGATTTTTGGGCCGATTGGTGCCTGCCTTGTAAGATGATGATGCCGATTTTGGAAGAACTTGACCAAGAATATTCCGGAAAAGTAAAGTTTGGAAAGGTAAATGTTGATGAAGAAAACGAATTGGCAGAAAGATATCAAATTATGAGTATTCCAACTTTTATTTTTATGAAAAACGGCAAAATCATTGACAAAGTTATTGGCGCAGTACCGAAAGCAACTTTGGTAAAAAAATTAACCAAGTTTTTAGAAGAAGAATGAGATTAATTATTTTTTTTTCAATTTTTATTTTTTTAATTAATTGTGGTGGCAAAAGAATTCAAGACCCTTTGGAATTTCAGTTAGAAACTTTAGAAGGGGAGAAAATCAATTTAAAAACTTATAAAGGGAAAATAATCCTTATTGACTTCTGGGCAACTTGGTGTCCACCTTGTCGAGCGGCAATTCCTCATTTGATAAATCTTTACCAAAAATACCAAAATAAAAATTTCGCCCTTTTGGGGATTGGTCTTGACGAAAAAGAAGCATTAAAAAAAATGAAGGAAGAATTGAATATCACTTATCCCATTTTAATTGGTAATAACGAAATAGCTAAATTTTATCAAATATCGGCAATCCCAACTTTGGTGCTTATAAATAAAAAAGGTGATATTGCGCATAAAGAAGTAGGTTTTTCGGAAGAAGGGATTAAAAATTTGGAAACAAAGATTTTAGAAATGTTAGAATAGGATGGAAAAAGTTGAATTAAAATGGTTAGGGGAATTAAAATTTTTGTTAACTGACTTGGAAAATCATCAAGTACTTCTTGATTCCGGTAAAGAAGGTGGGGGCGAAGGTTTTAAACCGATTCACCTCTTTATGGCAGCAATTGCTGGTTGTATGGCAATGGATATCGTATCAATATTAAATAAAAAAAGGGAAAATCTGAAAGATTTCGTAATCGAAGTTTTTGGCGAAAGAGCCAATGAACATCCAAAAAAATTTGTTAAAATTGATATAAAGTTTAAAATTAACAAAGAAGTAAGCCAAAAAGCGATTGAAGAGGCCTTTTTACTTTCTAAAGAAAAATATTGTTCTGTGCTCCATTCAATTTTAAACAAACCGGAAATTAATTTTTATTTTGAATGAGAAATAAATTTATTGAAGGTTTAACTTTCGACGATATCCTTTTAATCCCTCAAAAATCGGAAGTTTTACCGAAGGATGTTGATGTTACTACTAATTTTTCTCGCGGAATAAAGCTTCATATTCCTTTAGTAAGTGCGGCCATGGATACTACTACAGAAGCGGAAATGGCTATTGCTTTAGCGATTGCTGGTGGTATTGGAGTTATCCACAAAAATCTTTCGATTGAAGAACAAAAACAAGAAGTAATAAAAGTTAAAAGAGCCGAAAGTGTAAAAATTTATAATCCTATTACTATCCATCCTAACCAATTAATTAAAGAAGCCAAAGAATTAATGGAGAAACATTCAATTTCCGGAATTCCGGTCGTGGATGAGAAGGGAAGATTAAAAGGCATTATCACTAAAAGAGATATAATCTTTGAAAAAGATTTAAACCAACCAATAAGTAAATTAATGACTAAGGAAAATTTAGTTACCGCTGATGAGAATATCAGCTTAGAAGAAGCCATAAAAATTTTGCGAAAAAGAAAAGTTGAAAAGCTTCTTTTAGTAGATAAAAATTATTGTTTAAAAGGTTTAATTACAGTAAAAGATATCATAAAAAAAATGGAACATCCGCAGGCCACGGTTGATGAATATGGCCGGCTAAGAACTGCTGCCGCAATTGGTGTGGATAAAACTTCTATTGATCGTGCTTATGCCTTAGTGGAAGCTGGAGTGGATGCGTTGGTAGTTGATACTGCCCATGCTCATTCTTATTTGGTTTTAAAATTAACCAAAGAATTAAGAAAAAAATTTCCTGATATTCAACTGGTAGTGGGAAATGTAGCTACCGCCGAAGCTTGTTTAGATTTAGTAAAACTAAATGTTGATGCGGTAAAAGTGGGTATTGGACCCGGTTCTATTTGTACTACGCGGGTAGTAGCTGGTGTCGGAGTGCCGCAAGTTACCGCCATTCTGGAAGCGGCCAAAATACTGAAAAAATATAAAATTCCATTAATTGCTGATGGTGGCATTAGATATTCCGGTGATGTTGTAAAAGCCTTAGCTTGCGGTGCCGATACCGTAATGATTGGCAATCTTTTTGCGGGCACGGATGAAAGTCCGGGTGAAGAAATACTATTAGAAGGAAGAAGATACAAAATTTATCGGGCCATGGGTTCAATAAGTGCGATGAAAGCCGGTTCCAAAGATAGATATTTTCAAGAAGAAGCTAAAAAATTTGTTCCCGAAGGTATAGAAGGTTTGGTGCCTTATCGGGGTAAAGTTTCAGAGGTTATTTTCCAGCTAATTGGTGGTTTAAAAGCCGGAATGGGGTATCTGGGAGCTAAAAATTTAGCAGAATTAAGAAAAAGAGCAAAATTTATAAAGATTACTTATTCCGGTTTAAGGGAAAGCCATCCTCACAGTATAATCATTACCAAGGAAGCCCCCAATTACGAAAAACCTAAATTTTTATAATTTTTTTTAAAAAAATCTTAAGTTTACATAATGTATATTATCAGAACTTAATTTATTTTTAATTTATTAATTCTGACTCTTAAAAATTTTGTCGCTTAGACTTTTAATCAAGGGAATTTCCCAATAATAACCGCGCCACCCGTTTACAAAGCCCACGATTACCAAATAAAGATATAGCAAACCTAAAATACTTCCAATAATACTTCTTATTAGAAAGGCAATAATTTTAAAAATTATTCCGATGATAAAAATTCCTCCCAAAAAATTTTGGAAAATTAAATTAATAACCAATAAGGCTAAAGAAACAATTATTAAAAGAATAAACAAGGTCAAACCTTGTTTTGCGTGGTGACAGGCGAACTCATCATCTTTAGTAAAAATCAAGGGAATAATGCCGATTAAGGGAAAATAACTCAAACCAGCCAAAATTCGACTTTCGCTACTTCTTTTTTCCATTTTATTTATAATACCAATTTTTTCTTTAAAATCAACAAATTTATTATTGAATTAAGGTTCAGCTCAATTATAATATTTTAATGAAATATTTTTATTTTATTGTTCTTTTGCTGGCTTTTTGCGGATATTCCACACGAATACCTTCCCATATGGCGTATAAAAAAATTGCCTTGGCATTTGTGGAAAATAAAACCTTAAAACCCGAATTAGAAGTTATCCTTACTCAGGAATTGGAAAATTATTTTAAAAGTATTCCCCAAATAAAATTGGTAAATATTGAAGACGCCGAATTAATTATCTCGGCCGAGATTAATAATTACGAAAAAGTTCCGGCAGTCTACGATGCCTTTCAAAATGTTAGCCAATGGCAGATAAAAATATCTTGTCAAGTAAAGGGAGAAGAAAAGAATACTGAAAAAATAGTTTTTAATTCTTCTATCAACCAACAAGTTAATTATCAACAAGACGAAAAAAATGAAGAAGAGGCAATTAAAGAAGTGATAAAAAAAGTTGTTTCCGAAATTTATCGTCAACTTTTTTCTCAATGGTAATTGAATTAAAAATTCAAAAAATAATTTTTGGTGGTTTTGGTTTAGGCGAATATGAAGGAGTGAAAGTATTTGTCCCCTATACTTGTCCTGAGGAAAAATTATTGGTTAATATTAAGGAAAAAAAGAAACATTATTGGTTAGGTGAAATAAAAGAAATTTTGGAACCTTCACCCTTTAGAATCAAACCTAAATGTCCCATATTTACTCAATGTGGTAGCTGTGATTTTCTTCACATTGATTATTTTTATCAATTAGTTTTAAAAAAATTAATAGTAAGCGATGCTCTTCAACATTTGAGCAAAATTTTTTCCCCGCTCAAAAATCCCCTTCCGGTTTTACCCTTTAATTACCGAAATAAGGTTCAAATGGTAATAAAAAAAAATGAAAAAATTTCAATTGGTTATTATAAAAAAAACACCCACGAAGTTATCGAAAATCCTAACTGTTTAATTAATCCGACTATTTTTAACGAAATCAGAAATTCTTTTAGACAATTTCTGGAAGAAAATAACTTTGAAATTTATGATGAAAGAACCCAAGAAGGAAATTTAAGATTTTTAGTAATGCGTTTAGGAATAAAAACTGACAAAATATTATTAATTATTGTTGGTAAAGAATATGACAAAAGAATTGAAAGATTTATTGATTTTTTATCGCCCGAAATAAAAAACAAAATTACTGGTTTCCTTTACAATTTAAATCCCCTTCCTAAAAATCGCATTTTGGGTTCTGATTTTATAGTTATTTGGGGTAACCCTTTTTATTTTGAGGAATTATTAAATAAAAAATTTCGGATTTCTGCCAATTCTTTTTTCCAAATTCATCACCAAGCTACCGAGCACTTATTAAAAAGGGCTTGGGAATTAATAGCTCCGGAAAAAAATGATATCATTTTTGATCTTTACTCGGGCGTAGGAATTTTTAGTATTATTCTTTCTCCTTACGTAAAAGAAATTGTTGGGGTCGAAAGCGAAAAGAATGCTTATGAAGATGCTTTGTTTAATAAAATAATTAATAATTGCTTAAATGTTAATTTTATTTTGGGAAAATGCGAAGATGTTTTATCCCAATTGACTAAAGCCACCAAGATTATCGTCGATCCTCCGCGCAAGGGATTATCACCAATAGTAATAAAAGAATTGGTAAGAATTTCGCCACCGGTAATTTTGTATGTTTCTTGTAATCCCGCAACTTTTGCTCGCGATCTAAAAACTTTTTTAACGTTTAATTATGATATTGAAACTATCGAGCTTATTGATATGTTTCCTCAGACTTACCATGTAGAAATTTTAGCTAAATTAGTAAAAAAATAATGGAATTTTTAATCAAAGGAAAAATTTATTATCGAAAAGAATTTTTGGAAGGTGCCATTTTAATTAAAAAAGATAAAATTTGGCAAATCTTTTTAACAAAAGAAATCCCTCTTAATTATCCCCTTATTGACTATCAAGATAGTTATATTCTCCCTGGTTTTATTGATTCTCATATTCATCTCTTAGAACTGGGACTTTTAAATATTTTTCCTGATCTGAGCGAAGTTACTTCTTTGAATGATTTATTTGATATTATCAGCGAGGCAAATAAAAAACTCTCGGCCTTCCCTTTTTTACTTTTCTTTAACTTCGATTTAGAAAAAATCAAAGAAAAAAGGTTTCCTCAGCGAGAAGAATTAGATAAAATTGTTGATAAAAAAATTGTAATTATTTCCCAAAAAGATGGCCACACAGCAATTTTAAACACTTATGGACTGATAAAAATTTTTAATCAAGATTTTTTTCCGGGAATGGAATTGGATAATTATCGCCAACCTACCGGTGTTTTGCGAGGATGGGCTAATGAGTTTATTCATAAATATTATAAAAAATACTTACCGGATGATGTTAAAATATTAGCCTTTCAAGAAGCCGAAAAAGTGATAATAAAAAATGGAATAACTACTTTTTGCGCTTTAGTTGGCGAAGAAGAAGATAATTCTTACGAATTACTTTTAGAAAATCTTTCCCGTTTTAACACTGAGATAATAATTTTTCCTCAAATTAAAGATATTGAAAAAGTTAAAAGTTTAGGTTTTAAAAGAATAGGCGGTTGTCTGCTCATAGATGGTTCGCTCTCTTCTTACACCGCCGCCTTGTCAGTTCCTTATGAAGATAATCCCGAAACTAAAGGAATACTCTATTTCTCTGACGAAGAACTTTATCATTTCTTTAAAAAAGCTACCGAAGCTGACTTACAAATCGCTGTCCACGCCATTGGTGACGAAGCAATTAGACAGGTTGTGAGAGTTTACGAAAGATTTTTAAAAGATAACAATTTAAGACATCGGATCGAACATTGTGAGGTTTTAGATTCCAGCCTAATTAAAAGAATAAAAAAATTAAATTTAATTGTTTCGTGCCAACCCGCCTTCGAATATTTTTGGGGTGGTAAAGGAAAATTATACGAAAAAAGGTTAGGAAAAAGAATAAATTGTACTAATCCCTATCGGAGTTTGTTGGATGAAAACATAATTTTAATTGGTGGTTCCGATGCTCCTATTACTCCGCCTAACCCATTGTTAGGAATTTATTCGGCAGTAAATCACCCCAATGAAAAAGAAAGAATTAATTTAAAAGAAGCTATTGCGCTTTTTACTCAAAATGGTGCCTACGGAAATTTCTTGGAAGGAAGCAAAGGGTTGATTGAAAAAGGTTACGATGCTGATTTGGTAATTTTAGAAAATTTACCAATCAACGATTTTAAAATAAAAATTAAAGCCCTATTTAAAAAAGGTAAAAAAATTTGGGAGAATTAAAGATTTTGATAAAGAAGATAAAAATCTTTTAAAGAAATCTCTTCCGGCCTTCTTTCCCAATCAAAAGGAAGTTTTTTTAATTCTTCTACTTTTTCTTTATTAAAATTATTTAAAAGAATATTGATTATCTTTTTCCTTCTTTGAGAAAAGATTATTCTTAAAAATTTAAAAAAATTTTCATAATCTACTTTATAAAGAGGTTCTTTGAAGGGAATTAACATCATTACCATTGCTGAAACTTTGGGCGAAGGTAAAAAGTATTTCCGGTCAATTACAAAAAGGCTTTTTTTTATAAAAAAATTATCAGTTAAAATAGTCAGCGGTGAGTAATCTTTAGTTTTTGTTTTGGCTAATAATCTTAAAGCAAATTCTTTCTGAAGAGAGAGAATTGCCTTTTGAAAGTTTTTATAATATTTTAACAGCCAAAAAATGAGTGGTGTGGAAATACTAAAAGGAATATTGCCAACAATCACCAAATCCTTCTTAGTTGAAATATCGTATTTTAAAATATCTTGACAGATTAAAGTTAAATTAGTAACGTTTTTAAATTTTTCGGTTAAAAGATCAACTAAACGTTTATCAATTTCTATTCCGTAAACAAACTTAGCTTTTTTTATCAAATATTCCGTCAAAACTCCATTCCCCACACCAATTTCCAAAACTTCTTCTTCACCAGTTAATTCTAACACCTCAACAATCCTTTGGGCGATTTTTTTATCAGCCAAAAATATTTGTGATAAGGATTTTTTGGGCTTAACTCTTTTAATTAATTGCGAAAAGTCTTCTAACATTTTCTTCAATTTTCTTTTCTAAATCATTTATTTCTATTCCCAAAAGTTCACTTACTTTTTCATAAATATATTTTATATAAACCGGCTCGTTCCGCTCGCCTCTTTTCGGAACGGGTGCTAAATAGGGGCAATCGGTTTCTAAAAGTAATCTTTCAATAGGTGTTTTTCTTATTAACCGGTGGAGGCGTTCACTACCAAAGGTGATCACCCCAGAAAAAGAAATATAAAATCCTAACTCAATTGCTTCTTTTAAAATCCCTTCATTACCCGAAAAACAATGCCACACACCCTTAAAATAACCAATCTCTTTCAAAATTTTCAATCCTTCTAAATGGCTTTCGCGAAAATGAAGGTTCATTGGTAAATTTAACTCTTTTGCGATTTCAATCTGTTTTTTAAATATTTTAATTTGGTTTTCTTTTTGGGAATAATTTTTATAAAAATCTAAACCAATTTCCCCAATGCCACAAATTTTTTCATTTTTAGCTAACAAATAAATTTTATTTAACTCTTCTTCTTTTACCCAGTCGGCTTCGTGGGGATGAACACCAACGTTGCCGTACAAAATTTCGTTATCTTTAATAAGCTGGACTACTTTCTCACTATCACGAATGTCGACACCAACAACAATGATCAAATTAACACCGGCTTTTTTAGCTCTTGCCAAAACTAAATTTAAATCACTATTGTAATCTTCCTCGGTTAAATGGGCGTGAATATCACAAAACATCAGCGAACGACACTTCCTGGTGGCACATCTTTATCAGTTGTCAAAATAGCAATGGCCTTTTCTTCGCCCACGGCTAACAACATTCCTTGACTCTCTATTCCTCTAATTTTAGCCGGTGCTAAATTGCTAACAATAATAACATTTTTCCCAATTAAATCTGTAGGTTGATAAGTCTCCCCTATTCCGGCAACAATCTGTCGCAACTCTTTTCCCAAATCTACTTCCAATACCAATAATTTATCACTTCCCTTTACTTTTTCACAATTTAAAACTCGACCAACTTTTAAATCAATCTTTTTAAAATCATCAATAGTGATTTCCATTTTTCCTCCTTTTAACTTCTTTAATTGTAATTCAATTTTTTCATCAGGTATTTTGTTGAACAAAATTTCAATTTCTCCCAAAGTGGGTTTTTTAAGCAAAAAATCTTTTTCTAAAACGTCATCCCACTCAAATTTTTCAATATTTAAAAATTTTCTTAGCTTCTCACAACTAAAAGGCAAATAAGGACGAAAAAGAATTTCCATACTCTTTATTAATAATAAACAATTAGCTATTGTTTTTTCACACGCTTTTAAATCAGTTTTTAAAGTTTTGAAAGGGGCTTGATGGTCAAAATAGCGATTGCCAAAAGTCGGCAATTTCATCAATTCTTTTAAACCGTTTTTTATTTCAAATCTTTCTAAAAAGTTTTCCGTTTTTTCTTTCACCGCTTTAATTGTTTGTAAAACTTCGTTATCCAATTCCCAATTTTCTGGTATTTTGTTTTTTAAACTTCTTTTAATGAAAAGCAAAACTCGGTTAATAAAATTTCCTAAAATATCGGCCAGTTCATTGTTAACTTTTGTTTGAAAATCCTTCCAAGTGAAATCAACATCGCTGGTTTCCGGCAAGATAGTGGTTAAAGCATAACGTAAAAAATCGGGCGGGAATTCTTTTAAATAATCGGGAAGCCAAACTGCCCAATTTTCGGAGGTTGAAAGTTTCCTCCCTTCCAAATTTAAAAACTCATTTGCTGGGATATCATCAGGTAAGATATAATCACCATGAGCCATCAACATTGCTGGCCAGATAATTGCGTGGAAAACAATATTATCCTTGCCAATAAAATGGATTAACTTAGTGTCGGCCGAAAACCAATATTCCTTCCACAAATCTTTTCGGTTATTTTTTTCTGCCCATTCAATGGTTGAAGAGATATAACCGATAGGAGCATCAAACCAAACATACAAAACTTTATTTTGAGCTTCGGTTAACGGCACTTTCACTCCCCAGGGCAAATCACGAGTAATCGCTCGGTCCTCAAGACCCTGATTAATTAAACCCAAAGAAAATTTTTTCACATTATCTTTCCAATACTCTTTAGTGTTCAACCAGTTTGCCAATGGTTCTTTAAATCTACTTAAAGCAAAATAATAATGAAAAGTTTCTCTCATAACTGGTGGGTTGTTGCAGATTTTACATTTAGGAGCAATCAACTCTTCCGGTTCTAACCAACGACCGCAAATTTCACATTGATCACCGCGAGCATTAGGATTTTGACAGTAGGAACAAGTGCCATAAATATACCGGTCAGCTAAAAACAATTGACAATTTTCACAATAGAATTGTTTTACCTTTTTTTTATAAATATAACCTTTTTCGTAAATTTTTAAAAAGAAGTCTTGCGAAATTTTGTGGTGTAAAGGAAGTGAAGTACGGGAAAAATTGTCAAAAATAATTCCCAAATCAAAAAAGGCTTTTTTAATTCTTTCGTGATAATAGTCAACCACTTCCTTGGGTGAAATATTTTTTTGTAAGGCAGCAATAATAATTGGTACTCCGTGTTCATCCGTTCCGCAAATGTGGATACAATCTCGCTTTTTTGATTTTTGATAACGAACATAAATATCCGCGGGCAAATAACAACCAGCCAGATGTCCTAAATGAATGTCACCGTTGGCATAAGGTAAAGCACTGGTTACCAAAATTCTCATAAAAAAATTATAAAAACAACAAAAATAAAGTCAAAAAAAGTTAAATTTTTCGAATCTTACTTATAAAAAAACCTTCACATTCATTATAATGAGGATAGAGGCGAACACATTTTTTTAATTCTTCGTTTTGAAAATCTCGCCAAACAGTAATTCCCGGAGAGGTTTTTATGCCGGGAATAGTTATTTCCTCTAAATAGGCATTGGGATATTTTTGCAAAAGGAAATTAATAACCCCTTCATTTTCTTCGGGAGCAAAAGTACAAGTGGAATAAACCAAAACACCGCCTTTTTTAAGACTCTTAAAGGCAGAAATGATTAAATTTTTCTGGATCTTCGCCATTTTATTAATGTAAAATTCACTCCAATGATTAAAAACTTCATAATTTTTACTTATTGTCCCTTCACTGCTGCAAGGAGCGTCTAAAAGAACTTTATCAAAATACTCAAAAAAAAGATTACCAAATCTTTCGCCTCGTAAATTAGTAATAACGCAATTTAATACCCCCATCCGGTCAATATTACCCGTGAGCGCTTTAATCCTTTCCCGATTCACATCATTAGCTACTACTAAACCGGTATTTTCCATTAAGGCTGAGATTAAAGTTGTTTTGGAACCGGGGGCAGCCGTTAAATCCAAAACCTTTTCGTATTTTTCTGGTGCCAAAACAATAGCTGGTAACATCGAAGCACTGTCTTGAACATAAATATAACCTAAAAAATGTTCTAAAGTATTACCGATAGCAATCTCATCGTTTTCCTTTTTTAAACGAAAGGCATACTTATAAAAAGGCAAAGGTTCGCAATCATATTTTTTCACAATTGGCAAAACTTCTTCTTCTTTTACTTTTAATGGGTTAATTCTTATTGAAGTCCTCGGTCTTTTTTCTAAACTTTTTAAAAACAACGGAAAATCGGGAATAATCTCCTGATAGCGAATTAAAAATCTTTCCGGAATTTTCAAAGGCAAGCCAATCGTTTTAAAGCTAAAAGTTTTTCGTTTTGGGAAATTTTGCTTTCTTTTATTGCTTTTTCTAATAAGCTGATTGTTAACTCGTAATCTTTTTTAACTATTGGATAAGGATGACCATCCTTACCACCATGGGCATAGGCAAAAATTCTTACATCCCGAAAACTAATCTCTTCGTTATAAACCAATTGAGCAATTAAGCTTAAAGCCCTTATTGTTTTTTGACCAACGCCTTCCGTATTAATAAGCGAAAGAAAATCCTTTGGTTTTTCTTCATAAATTTTTTTCAATTTTTTCTCTAATCTTTCTAAGGAAAGATTTTCCCTTATTATTGAATGTTCCTTGGGCAAACGCAAACTCAAAAGATATTTCAATTCTTTTAAATTTTTTTCTGGTTTTTCAAAAGAAATTTCCCAGATAGTATTTCTTGCTTTTTCGTTTTCATAGGCTACCAGATTTAAAACCTTTTTATGGGTTTTCAAAGAAACCACCGCTTTGTGCGGTTCGCACACATAACTTTTTAATTCTCTCGAATGCCAATGATATCTTCGGGCTAAAGAAGTTTGGGGATTCATTCCTTGTTGGACGACTACCCATTCACCATTCTTAGTAGCAAAAATTGTGTGATGGTAAAGGGAATAGCCATCTTGGAGGGCAACCGAGTCTATTTTCGCAGTAGTTTTGGAAGCAAAGATTAAGGGGGAAACATTTATTCCGGTTCTATAACCAATCTCTTCCAATTCGTAAGGGGTATTTAAAGCGGTTTTACCTTTACCACCGGCAGCAATAATTTCTGAAAGGGAAAGATTTTTGATAGCTGTTTTTAAGGCAGCACAAACAGTAGTTGTTAAGCCCGAAGAATGCCAATCAAACCCTAAAACACAACCAAAGGCTTGAAACCAAAAAGGGTCGGCAATCTTTTCTAAAAAGAAATCAGGGTCTTTTTCTATTAGAAAAAGTTCAATAACCTTTTCACTTAATCTCACCATTAAAGAGAAAAGCCAACGGGGAGTTTCACCGTAATGAAGCGGTAATTCACAAATTTTAGGCATTAATAAATTTTAAATTGAAATAAATAAAAAGTCAAAATATAATATATTTCTATGAAATTAAAGGGAGTTTTACTTTATTCCGGAGGGTTAGATTCCACCTTAGCTGGGCTTATCTGCGAAAGATTAGGAATAGAAGTTTATCCTTATCATTTAAAAACTCCTTTTTGCCAATGTCCGTCGGTAAAAATTCCGGAAGAAAAAATTCCTTTTTTAAAAAAAATTAAATTGGAAGTTGCGGGTGTTGATTATGTTAAGAATGTAGTTTTTACACCCAAATATGGTTATGGCAGCGGAATGAATCCCTGCATTGATTGTCGGATATACCTCTTCAAAAAAGCTAAAGAATATTTAAAAACAATTAATGGTGATTTATTGATTACCGGCGAAGTCCTTAATCAAAGACCGATGAGTCAACATCTTCACCAATTAAAAATTATTGAAAAAGAAGCGGAGGTAAAAGGTATAGTTTTAAGACCATTATCGCAAAAACTTCTTCCGCCGACTATTTTTGAAGAAAAGGGATTAATTAATCGGGAAAATTTTTATGCCATCAAAGGAAGAGAAAGAAAAGAGCAGCTAAAATTATTACAAGAATTTAACATCTTTGAAATTCCGCCAACTTCTTGTGGTTGTCTTTTAGTAGATAAAAATTTTTCTAAAAGGTTAAGGGATTTTAAAAATCACTTAAAAAATGATTTTGATTTATTAGATATTGAGGTCTTAAAAATTGGCCGGCATTTTCGGATCGATGGTAAAAAATATATCTTAGGACGAAATAAACAGGAAAACGAAAAACTACTTAAAATTGGTGAGCTTAAAAATTTCTGGATAATAATCCCCAAAAATTTCAATGCTCCGCTTTTAATCACCCCCGAAGAAGAAATTGATAAAACCCCTTTTTATCTTATTCTTGCCTATACCAAAGAAACTAAAAAAGGTTTCCTTTTTATCATAAAAAAAGGAAGAGAAATAATAAAAGAAGAAGATATTACTTTAGAAAAAATTCCCCAAAGGGAAGATTTTTCTAATTATAAGTTATAGATTGACTTTTAATATTTTCTTTATAAAATAAAGAAATGATTGAATTTGATAACGTCGCTAAAACTTATCAAAATAAATGGACCGCCTTAGCTAATGTCTCTTTTAAAGTAGAAAAGGGGGAGTTTCTTTTTATTACCGGCCCCACGGGTGCCGGTAAAACCACAATTTTAAAATTAATTTATGCCGAAGAGTTGCCCACTATTGGTCGGGTAGTAGTTAATAATAAAATTGTCAATACTATTAAGAAGAAAGAAATTCCTTTATACCGAAGAAATATCGGAATAATCTTTCAAGATTTTAAATTGCTCTCTGACCGGACAGTTTACGAAAATTTAGAATTTGTTTTGAAGGCAATTGATTACAAAGGCGATGAGATTAGAGAAAAGATTATTAGAACCTTAACCCGTTTAGGTTTGGTTCACAAAAAAGATTGTTATCCCTATCAATTATCGGGCGGTGAACAGCAAAAAGTAGCAATTGCTCGGGCTTTGGTAAAAGACCCGGAGATTATTTTGGCTGATGAACCAACCGGCAATATTGATGAAGAAGCCAGCCGAGAGATTATTAACATTTTTAAAGAAATAAATCTTTTGGGCGCCACCGTTATTATGGCAACCCATCACCAAGAACTTCCCCAAATATTAAAAAAAAGAAGGTTACATATTGTTGCTGGTAAAATTGTCTATGACGGATTTTAATTTTATTTTAAAAGAAAGTTTACGGACAATAAGGAAACGACCACTTTCTTTCTTTTTGTCAACCTTTGCCTTTGGTCTTTGTCTTTTGATAATTTTACTCTTTTTGCTTTTAACCTATAACCTTTTCCTTTCATTAAGGATTGCCTACGACCGAATTGAAATCTATGCTTTTTTAGATGAAAAGGTTTCCTTTTCCGAAATAAAAGATAAAATCAGTTTGATTAATGGGGTTGAAGATGTAAGGTATATTTCCAAGGACGAGGCTTTAAATATCTTAAAAAAGGAATTACAAGAAGAAGCCACTTTCTTAGAAAATCTGGAGCGAAATCCTTTGCCACCCTCATTAAGAATCCGTCTTTCACCGCAGGCTAAATCAGTAGCGGAAATAAAAAGAATTGAAGATAAACTAAGATTAATTCCCGGAATAAAAGATGTCTGGGCGGGAGAAGAATTGGTGGCTAAATTAATAAAAGTGTTAAACAGTATTATTGTGATTGATATTGGAATTTTAATTATTGTGGCGATTTCAGTTATCTTTATCATTTTTCAAAATATTGAACAAAGCCTTTTTGTCCGCCAGCGGGAGATTGAGATTATGAGTTTAGTAGGTGCCAAAGATTATTTGGTGAAATCACCATTTTATTTAGAAGGAATTTTTCAAGGAGTTTTGGGCGGGCTTTTTTCTTTTATCATTCTTTTTGTTATTTACCAGGTTATGAGTCTCAATATTGTTGCTTTAACCTTTCCTACTGCCCTTTTACTTTCTTTTGCTTTGGTTAGTGGTGCCTTACTGGGTATCATCGGTTCTAATATTGCTTTAAACCGCATTTTGAAATGAAAAAATTTATTCTTCTTTGGTCTTTCTTTTTTAGTTTAATCTTTGCCCAAGAAGAAATTACTGCTGAAGATATCGAAAAAAATAAACAGGAACTTTCCGAAATCCGAAAGAAATTAAAAGCGGTAGAAGAAAGATTAGAAAATTTAAAAAAGGAAGAAAAGGGGATTTTAAAAATGATTGAAGCGATTGAAGAAAAAACCAATCTAACCAAAAAATTGATTAATCAACTAAATACGACAATTAAAAATTATGAAAATTTAATCACCAATTTAGAAAACGATATCAAAATAACCGAGAAAAAAATTGAAGAAAAGGAAAAAGATATTGATAAACTGGTTATTCTTTTATACAAAATTAAAACCCGCCTTCCTTTAGAAATCTATTTCTCCAATAAATCGTTGCCCGAAGTTTATTCCAAATTGATAAATCTTAATTATATTGCTAAGGAGAATCAAAGCCAAATCTACGAGTTATCCCTTTTAAAAACCAAATTGGAGAAGGATCGAAGACAACTGGTTTTAGCTTGTGAAGAAGTGAAAACTTTAAAAGAAGAGAAAGAAATGGAAGAGAAAAGGTTGAAGGAAAGAAAAGAAGAACAGAAAAGGATTTTAAGAAAGATTCAAACCGAAAAAAGTGAACAAGAAAAAATTCAACAAGAATTAAAAGATGCGGAAAAGCGCTTAGCCAGTTTGATTGCTGAATTGGAAAGGAAAAGAGCGAGAAGAAAGTTACCGCCCGGTGCCCATTATTTAGAAAAAGAGAAAAATTTTCTTCCTTGGCCAGTTCGGGGAAAAATTATTAGTTATTTTGGCAGTCAATCCCATCCGAAATATCAAACAAAAATAAAAAACCAAGGTATTGATATCCAAACAGAATTTGGCGCAAAGGTAATTGCGATTGCTCCCGGTCGAGTAGTTTATGCTGACCGCTTTCGCGGCTACGGCAATATGGTAATTATTGACCATGCTGAAGGTTATTATACGGTTTATTCTAACCTTTCGGAGATTGCGGTGAGTGTAAATCAAGAAGTGAAAGCCAAAGAAGTGATTGGTCTTGCGGGAGAATATCTCCATTTTGAATTAAGAAAAGAAGGTCAACCAGTAAATCCTTTAGAATGGTTAGCGCCGTAGATAACTTTCAAAAAATAGTTGGTCATAAAGAGACAATTGCTTTTCTAAAAAGATTAAAAAATATGCCCTTTATCCATTCTTTAATTTTCTACGGAAAAAAAGGAATTGGTAAAAGAACATTGGCCTTGATTTTTGCCCAATATTTAGCCTGCTTGGAAAAAGAAAAGGCTCCTTGTGGCGAATGTTCCCATTGCCGAATGATTGGTGATTTGGAATATCCCTATTTAGAAATTATCTTTCCCGGCTGGGAAAATATAAAAACCATAAAAGATGAAGAGCGATACGAAGCCTTACTCGATTTGAGAAGCCAATATCGGCTTTTTGAGATGCGTCCGGAAACTTCGAAAAAAGAGAGCATTACTATTGATGTTATTAGGGAAATAAAAGAAAGAATAAAGATGAAAGCCGATGAATATCGGATTTATCTTATTATTGATGCGGAAAGGATGACCCAAGAAGCGGCCAATGCCTTTTTAAAAACCTTAGAAGAGCCACCGGAAAAAGTATTTTTCATTTTAACTACTTCCCAAATTCACAAACTACCAACAACTATCCGTTCCCGTTGTTATCTTTTAAAATTTTCACCCATAGAAAAAAAAGCGATTGAAGAATTTTTGGTGAAGAAAGGTTATTCTTTAGAGACCGCCAAAAAGGTAAGCGCTTTTAGTTTTGGCAGTTTAAGGACCGCCTTGGAACTGATTAACCGCGGAGAAAAAATTTTTTCGGAAGAAGTAATAAGATTTGCGGAAATAAAAAAAAGGGAAAGTGGTTATTATTTCTTTAGAAATTTTTACGAAAAATATAGCGAAACCGATTACGACACAATCGTTTCTTTTATTAAAGACTTAATCTTTCTTTATCGGGGTTTATTATATCAAAAATTAGGCTTCATCAATCTTTTTGAAATTGACCCCCGTTTAAAAGTAATTGCGGAAAGAAAAACTTATGAAGAGATAATTATTTCCCTTTATAAACTTAACCAGCTTTATGAAGAGTGTGAATATAATCTCAATAAAAAACTTATTCTTTTTCATCTTTATTCTTCTTTGACCGATGAAAAGAGCCTTACTTATCAATCCTTGGATATATGATTTTAAAGCCTACGATTTCTTTCTAAAACCCTTAGGGCTTTTGTATCTGGCAAGCTATTTACGGGAACATAATTTTGAAATTTTCCTTATTGACTGTCTCGATCGGAATCATCCGTTGATTTTGAAAAATTTTAAAATAAAAAAAGATGCTTACGGTCGGGGGAAATTTCCTTACACTTTTATTGAAAAACCAGCCGTTTATAAAGATGTGAAAAGAAGATATAAATGTTACGGTATGCCCAAGGAGATTTTTTTAGAAATCTTAGAAGGGATAAAAGAACCCGACTACATTTTTATCACTTCGGTAATGACTTATTGGTATTTAGGAACCTTTGAAATGATTAAAATTTTGAGAGAAAGATACAAGGCAAAAATTATCCTTGGTGGCATCTACCCCACTTTGTATTACGAACATGCTCAAAAATATGCCAATGCGGACTTGGTAATTAAAGGGCGGGCGGAAGAAGAACTTCCTAAATATATTGATAATCTCAAAAAGAAGAATTTTTTTGACCTCCCCTATCCAGCCTATGATTTGTATCACCATCTTGATTATGTCTGCCTTTTAACATCTCTTGGCTGTCTTTATCGCTGTCCTTATTGCGCGGTTAACTATTTAACCAAAGGTTTTCAGGTAAGAAGGGCAGAAGAGGTTTTAAAAGAGATAAAGTATTATTACGAAAAACTAAAAGTAAAAAATATTGTCTTTTATGACGATGCCTTGCTTTTAAATCCGGAATTCAAAAAACTATTGAAACTGATTATTGAAGAAAAATTGGCGTTAAATTTCCATACTCCCAACGGACTTCATCCCCGTTACTTAGATGAAGAGACCAGTTATCTGATGAAAAAGGCAAACTTTAAATCAATCTATTTAAGTTTAGAAACGGTTGATGAAGAATGGCAAGAAAAATTGGGGAATAAAGTAAAAACCGAAGAATTTTTAAAAGCCTATAACAATCTTCTTAATGCTGGTTTTTCTCCCCAAGAGATTGAAGTCTATCTGCTAATTGGTTTACCCAATCAAGATTTAGTTACTATCAAAAGAAGCATTCAATTTTTATTGCCTTTAAAAGTAAAAATCCATTTAGCCGAATATTCTCCCATCCCTTTCACGAAAATGGGGAATACCTTTCCTTTTCTTTTGGAACCGCTATTAACCAATAACGCCATTTTTCCCTGTTTAAAGGAAGAAGAGAAAAAAAAGTTAGAAGAATTAAAAAGTTGGTTTCACCAAATAAGCAAAAAGAGTTAATTTTCTTGACCTATTTTTCTTTTTATTTATAATTTTTAAATGCATTTTCATTTACCAATTGAAGAAGAAGAATTAGAGAGAGGTAAATTTGATGTTAAGGTATTAAAATTTCTTCTCCCCTATTTTAAAAAACATATCTTCTTATTTATCCTCATCAACTTTCTTTTACTTTTAGGAACCTTTATTATGATTATTTCTCCAGTTTTAGTAAAAAGAATAATTGATCTCAATCTTTTAAAAAAAGATTATCACGGACTATTAATCACCGTTTTTTTCTATGCCCTTTTAACTATTACCCAGTATCTTTTAACTTTTACCCAAAGGGTTCAAATCACCAAATTGGGAGAAAAGATCGCCTCCCAAATGAAAGCCGACCTCTTTTACCATCTCCTCTATTCACCCGTTACCTTCTTTGATAAAACCCCAGTTGGTAAGATTATCACTCGAAACGAATCGGATATTGAAGCCCTAAAACTCCTTTTTACCTCCACTGGTGTTACCCTCTTTCAAGACTTGGTTTTTCTTATTGGTATTTCTATTGTGATGATTATTGTTAATCCCTTATTATACTTAATCCTCTTTCTTTTATTTCCCCTTTTCTTCTTTGCCTTTTATCTCTTTTCCAAAAAGATAAGACCAATCTATTTAACAATTAGAAGAAAAGTTGCCGAAATTAACAACTTACTTTCTGAAACTTTACAAGGTCTTTTTATTATCCAAGCCTTTCAGAAAGAAGATTATTTTAAAAAGAAAATGGAGCTTTTGGGAAAAGAAAAATACGAAAAAGAGGTAAAAGGAATGAGTTTCTGGTATCGTTTATGGTATTTAATAGATTTTGGTGAAGTTTTAGCCCTTACCTTGGTTTTATTCTTTGGTTCTTTATGGGCTCTGAAAGGAAAGGTAACCATTGGTACCTTAGTATTATTTTTCTCTTATATCATCCAATTGTTTAGACCTTTAAAAGGACTTTCCGATTTGTTAAATGTCTTTCAAAGGGCAGTGGCGGCTGGTGAAAGGGTATTCTCTTTAACAAAAATGGAAAGGGAAGAAAGCGATTTTAAAGAAAAGTTAGAAAAGAAATTGGAAAAGGGCATCCGATTTGTTAATGTGAATTTTGCCTATGTTCCCGAAATACCAGTTTTACATAATATCAATCTGGAAATTAAGAAAGGAGAAAAAGTTGCCTTGGTTGGTGAAACGGGTAGCGGCAAAACGACCATCATCTCTTTACTTTTAGGCTTTTACCAACCAACGAGTGGCGAAATCTTTATTGATGAACTCCCTTATTCAAAAATCAAAAAGGCTTTTATAAGAAGATTAATCAGTTATGTTCCCCAAGAAATTATTCTTTTTCCTGGTTCGGTAATGGATAATTTAAGATTGTTCAACAACGAAATACCTGAAGAAAAGGTCATTTGGGCAACCAAACGATTAAAAATTTATGAAAGGATAATGGATTTTCCCGAAGGTTTTAACACCAATATTTTAGAAAGGGGAATAAATCTTTCTTTGGGAGAAAGACAACTATTATCTTTTGCTCGGGCAATGGTTTTTGACCCCCAGATAATTATACTGGATGAAGCCACCTCTTCGGTTGACCCTTATACGGAATTATTAATCCAAGAAGGACTTTTTCAACTATGGGAAGAAAGGACAGCAATCGTTATTGCCCACCGACTTTCCACCATAAAAAATGTTGACCGAATTATAGTTATTCACAAAGGGAAGATTGTGGAAGAAGGCAGTCACGAAGAACTATTAAAAAAAGAAGGCTATTATTATAAACTCTACCAATTACAATATGTTTAAGAAATTATTAAAACCGGTATTACCCAAAAGGGTATTAAGTTTTTGGAAAGAAAATCTTTCTCTTTTCTTCTTTTTACTTTTTATCACCCTTTTGGCTACTTTCTTTTCCTTAAGCTTTCCTTTACTTCTTCGTTATATCATTGATAGTATCCAAAAAAAATTGGCAAAACAATTGGTAATCAAATACATCCTTTTACTTTTATCTTTCGGTTTCTTTCGTTCACTCCTTTCTTCTATCCTGCCTTTTTTGCGAGGAAAAACTAACGAACAGTTCGCCTATAAGATAAGAAACCAAATCTATTATTCTTTATTAAAAAAAGGGGTAACTTTCCTTAATAAATACCCTTCAGGAGATGTGATTGAAAGGCTTTCCGAAGATTTAAACGACTATGCCTGGTTTGCCTGTTCAGGTATTTTCCGTCCCTTTGAAGGAATTTTTACCATTATAATTGCCCTCATAATTTTACTAAAAATGAATCCTCTTTTAACCATCTGTGCCCTTTTTCCGATTTTCCTTGCCTTTTTTGTTTGGTATAAACTTGGTCCCTTATTTACCAAAGCCTATTATACCTGGCGGGAAAAGATTTCTTTAACCTACAATTTCTTCCAGTCATCCTTTTTTGGTATAAGAATTGTAAAAACTTATCTCCTCTTTGAAAACCTTCTTAAAAAACTTTGGGAAATTCTAAACGAAAGGATTAAATGGGCAATAAGAGTGGCAAAATTGGAAGCCAAATTAGGAATTTTTTATACGGGAATTGCTGAAAGTTCCATTTTAATTATCTTCTTACTTGGTGGCTACTTAGTGATTAAAGAAAAGATTACCATCGGTCAATTTGTTGCCTTTAATGCCTATGTGATTATGCTTTTAACACCAATGTTTGATATCAGCAACTTCTTTATTGCTGGCAGAAGGGCAGTTGCCTGCGAAGAAAGACTTTTAGCCTTAGAAAGTTTTCCGCCCGATGTGGAAGAAAAAAAGGAAGGAAAAATAATAACCGATTTTGACGAACTAATCTTAGAAAATCTTTCTTTTGCTTATAACGAAGAAAAAGTATTAACCAACATCAACCTAATAATTAGAAAAGGAGAGAAGATTGGTATTGCTGGCACTGTTGGTAGTGGCAAAAGCACATTGGTTAAAATCTTATTAAAATTGATAAAACCAAAGGAAGGCAAAATCTACTTCAAAAAGGATGGCGAATCTTTTGATTATGAACAATTGAAAAACGAAAATGTCCGCCAATTTTTTTCCTATGTTCCTCAGGATTCCTTCATCTTCTCGGATACCATTTATAACAACCTTCTTTTTGACAAAAAACTAAAAGAAGAAGAACTTAACTATTTCATCAACTTAGTTAGTTTCCAAAAAGAACTTAAAGAAATGAAAAACGGCATACTTGAACTGGTTGGTGAAAGGGGTACTGGACTTTCTGGTGGTCAAAAACAGAAATTATCCCTTTTAAGAGCCCTATTGGAAAAAAGAAAGATTCTTATTTTAGATGATGCCACTTCCAACTTAGATAGCGAACAGGAATTAAAAATTATCAACCAGATTATTAACCAATTTAAAGAACTGACAATCATCATCATCTCCCATCGGTTATCAACCTTACAAAATTGCGAAAAAATCTATGTCCTTGATAAGGGAAGAATTGTTGAAGAAGGAAATCACGAAGAACTACTAAAAAAAGAAGGTCTCTATTACCAACTTTACAAAAAACAGCTACTAAAAGAAGCCATAGAAAAAGTTTAAAACCCCCAAAGGTTTAAAAAATTCCGAGGTTTTTTCCAAAACTTTATGAAAATTTCTTTAAGGAAAGTTTATTAAGGCTAATGATAAAGACATAATGGATGCTAATGGTAAATAGCAAGAAAGGTCTTCTCGTATAAAAGTAGAAAATAAATTTATTAAAGACATTAATAAGGCTTTTAATAATAAGATTGAAAAGGAATAAGAGGGAATGGTAGGGGTAGCCGTACCCTGTACTATTCCCCCTACGAGGTAAACCCTTTACAGGACCGAAGGTTTTCAACTCATCAATGCTAATTCTTAATTTTATTTTTTTAAAAATCTTTTCTTTCTCCTTAATTACTTTCATCATAATATATAAACGAAAAATTTAATTTTATCTTACCCTTGATTTTTTGATTGACAGAAAGGAAAATTTTTTTATATTATTGGTATGGAATTAAAAGGAGGTAAAAATGAAAAAGAAAACATTAATTTTAATTTTACTTTTCATAACTTTTATTTTCGCTCAGGAATGGGTTGCCAGGTATAATGGACCAGGTAACGACTATGATGAGGCAAATGCGATAGCGGTAGATAACAATGGCAATGTCTATGTGACCGGTTATAGTGATGGACAAGGCACTTATTGGGACTACGCAACAATAAAATATTCTGCGGTTGGTATTGAAGAAAAAGAAAATAAACCAATATTAAAATCCAATTTGCCAAAAGAAAATCTAAAAATCTATAACATCCTTGGCAAAGAAGTTAATTCTTCTAAAAATTTAAAACCTGGTATCTATTTTATAGAAACAAAAGAGAAAAGTAAAAGAAAGATTGTTATTGTTAGGTAATTGTTAATTATAAAAATTTAAAGAATTTGATATTTTAATTATTTTTTTTAAAATTATTTGATGTTTAAAATCAGGATGAGGGAAGAGTGGTGTAAGGGTTGTTATTTTTGTATTAAAATCTGTCCAAAGAAGGTTTATAATTATTCCGAAGAATATTCGGAAAAGGGATTTAAAAAGGTGAAGATTGAAAAAGAAAGTGAATGTATTGGTTGTCAACTTTGTGAGGAGTTGTGTCCGGATTTAGTTATTACGGTGGAGAAAGTGAGAAGTGAGAAGGATTGATAAGCCTTTGTTAAAACCGGGAAGATATTTTATGCAAGGTAATATTGCCTGTGCGGAAGGAGCACTGGCTGGTGGTTGCCGATTTTATGCTGGTTATCCGATAACCCCTTCTTCGGAGATTATGGAACATATGGCAAAAAGACTTTTGGAAGTGGGTGGTCATTTTATTCAGATGGAAGATGAAATCGGTTCAATTTGTGCGGTAATTGGTGCTTCCTGGAGCGGTGTGAAAGCAATGACCGCAACCAGTGGACCAGGTTTTACTTTGATGTTGGAAGGGATTGGTTATGCTTTAATGACGGAAACGCCTTGTGTTATTGTTGATGTCCAAAGACAAGGACCAGCAACCGGACAGGCAACAAGACCTTCCCAAGGCGATGTGATGCAAAGTCGATGGGGAGCAAGTGGTGATTATCAGTTAATTGTTCTTTCTCCTTGGTCAGTGGAAGAGATGTATTATCTAACTATTGAGGCTTTTAATCTTTCCGAAAGATTTCGGGTACCAGTAATTCTTTTGGCAGATGAAGTAATTGCCCATTTGAAAGAGACTTTGGTTATTAAAGAAGAAATTATTCTTTACGAAAGAGAAAAAAATCAGAACTTGCCCCCATTTTTAGGAGACGGAAAAATTCCGCCCATGCCGGCTTTTGGTGAAGGGGCTAATCTTTTAATTACTGGTTCTACCCATAATGAATGGGGATTGAGAAAAGCCTTTGACCCCCTTTCCCAAGAATTACTTTCCAATCATTTGATAAAAAAGATTAAAAATTATGAAGAAAGTATTATAAGATATGAAGAATATTTTTTGGAGGATTGTGAAATTCTTTTGATTGCCTTTGGTAGTGTTGCCCGAAGTGCTTTAAAGGCAATAATGATTCTAAGAAAAGAAGGTATTAAAGCCGGACTTTTTAGACCAATAACCATCTGGCCAAATGGTTTGAAAAAGATTAAAGATTTAATAAAAGAGAAAAAAGTGATTGTCTGCGAGATGAATCAGGGACAATTGATAGAAGAGGTTAGAAAATATAAAGAAGAGGTTTTTTCGCTCTTTAAAACTCGGGGTGAGGCTATCTATCCAGAAGAGATTTATTTGAAAATAAAAAATGAGTGTAAGATTATATAAGTATTTAAGGGAAGAAGTTTTTCCTACTCCTTTCTGTCCTGGTTGTGGACACGGAATTTTATTACAAACAATCTTAAGGGCGATTGATGAATTGGCCATTGATATAAAAAAAATTGTTTTTGTTTCTGGTATTGGTTGTGCCGGTTGGATACCCAGTCCCCATTTTAAAGCCGATACCCTTCACACTTTACACGGTCGACCTTTAGCCTTCGCTACCGGCATTAGAATTACCCGACCGGATTTAGAAATTATGGTAATTAGTGGCGATGGTGATTTAGCCGCCATTGGTGGTAACCATTTAATTCACGCTGCTCGCCGAAATTTAAAGATAATTACTATCTGCGCCAACAACTCGATTTACGGTATGACTGGTGGTCAATTATCACCAACAACTCCGGAAGATTTTAAAACCGAAACTTCGCCTTTTGGTAATCGAGAAAGACCTTTTGATTTGTGCGCTTTGGTAAAAAGTTGCGGTGCCGATTTTGTTTGTCGCTACACAGTCTTTCACACCAAACCATTAAAAAATGCTATAAAAAAAGCTTTCCAGATAAACGGCTTTTCTTTTATTGATGTTATCTCACCCTGTCCCACCCATTTGGGAAGAAGAAATAAAATGCCTACCCTTTACGATTTTTATCAATTTATTTTTAAAAATGTTATCACTTACAAAAAAGCCAAGGAGTTAAAAAAAGAAGAATTGGCAGGTAAGATTATTATTGGTGAATATGAATGAAGAAAATAAAGAATTAGAGATAAAAATAAGCGGGACCGGTGGTCAAGGAATTCTAATTTTTGGCGAATTGTTAGCCAAGGGCGCGGTGTTAAAAGGTTATAATGCCAGTGTCATCCCTTCTTATGGTTCCCAAGTGAAAGGCGGAGTAGTTGAGGTTCAGGTAATTATCAGTAAAGATTTTATCACTTGTCCCTTTGTCAGTAATTTATCAATTCTTTGTGCCTTATCGCAAGCGGGTTATGATAATAATATTAATTTAATAAAAGAAGAAACCTTGATTTTCTATGATGATGTCACGGTGAAAAAAATTATCCATCGGGGCAAACATATCCCCGTTTCGGCAACCAGATATTGTGTGGAAAATTTTAAGACTTCTTTGCCTGCTAATCTTTTTTTCCTTGGTTTTTTGGCTGGTTTTTTAAAATCTTTTTTAGAACTTTCACTTTTGGAAGAAACTTTAAAAGAGAAAAATTTGGCTAACGAGATAAATTTAAAAGCCTTGATTGGCGGTTATGAAAATTTTAAAAAAGGAGGTTTTGATGATAAAAACCAATAAAGAAAGAATACCAATAATTTCCGTTATTGGTGAAATTTCTATGCCTATAAGAAGATTCCCCTACACGATAAGCCATGAGGGAGAACTGTTTGCCTTTCCAGGAACCGGTGGTATTACTTATAATGTAAAAGTTGGTGATAAGGTTTTTGGTTGGGTTGGCGATCATATTGAACCAGGGGTCTCCATAAAATTAAAAGATGAAAATGAAAACCGAGCATTAAATACCTATGCCTGTATTGGTAACGAAGCAATCGTTGTTAGTGGCGATGCTAAGGGAAGTAAAGGTTATGTTACTGGTAAGCACGGCGGTATCGAACACATCTTGGTATATTTTTCCGAAGAAGTTTTGGAGAAATTGGTAATTGGCGATAAAATTCAGATCAAGGCAAGAGGTCAAGGTTTGAAAATTGAAGGTTTAGATGAGGTGATTTTTTATAATTTAGATCCTGACCTTTTAGAAAGAATGACCGAAATTGGTTTGCGAATTAAAAATGGTATTCTTTTCTTTCCGGTAACTCATATTATTTCTCCAGAAATTATGGGTAGTGGTTTAGGTAGTATCGCCACTTCTTCGGGTGATTATGATATTACCACCCAAGATGAAGAAAGTATCAAAAAATACGGGTTAGAAGATTTGCGCTTTGGTGATATTGTTGCCTTACAAAATACCGATAACCGTTATGGTCGTTGTCTTAAGAAAGGAGCTATCTCTATTGGTGTGGTTGTTCATTCCAATTGCGTAATTGCTGGCCATGGTCCCGGGGTTACTACGATTGCTACCTCAGTGAAAGGAAAGATAAAACCAGTTAAAAATAAGAAAGCGAATATTGGTTATCTTTTGGGAATCCTTGAATGAAAAAAAGATTATCTTGGGATAAATATTTTATGAAGATTGCGGAAATGGTAGCGGAAAGGTCTACCTGCCTACGAAGAAAAGTTGGTTGCGTAATTGTTAAAGATAAAAGGATTTTGGCTACCGGCTATAATGGTGCTCCCAGTGGACTAAAACATTGTGAAGAAACTGGCTGTTTAAGAGAAAAATTGAAATTAAAACCGGGAGAAAAAATTGAAATCTGTCGCGGGATTCATGCTGAACAGAATGCCCTTATCCAAGCCGCCGCTTTTGGCATCAATGTTTCTGGAGCAGTCATCTATACTACCCACCATCCCTGCGTCACCTGCACAAAAATGTTAATTAATGCCAAAATAAAAAAAATTTATGTGAAAGAAGATTATCCTGACCAACTGGCAAAGGAAATGTTAAAAGAAGCAAAAATAAAAGTAATCCGGTTAAAATAAGATAATGTTCTTTCTACCTTTTTCTTTATTATTCTTTCTTTTTTTACTTTTCTTGCCCATTCTTATCTTTCTTATCCCAATAGGGATTATTAACATCTCTTTCCAAAAATTGGGACTTTCACCTACTGCTGGTTTTCTTTTTTTTCTCTTATCCCTTATGGGTAGCGGGATAAATATTCCCCTTATTGAAGAAGAAGTTTATGAGGAAGAAGAACCTTTTCTGCCTCATTTCCTTTCGTTATTTTATCGCTTACCCCGTAAGCAGAGAAAAAAGATTATTGCTGTCAATTTTGGTGGCTGTATTATGCCTTTAATACTTTCTTTATATCTCTTGCCCCGAGTTTCTTTACTATCTTTAACCATCTGTACCTTTTTGATGATTATCGTCAGTAAATATTTAAGCCGAATAGTTCCTGGTATTGGTGTGGTGATGCCGGCTTTTATTCCTCCCATCTTTTCGGCAATCTTTGCGCTCATCTTTAGTAAAGATAATCCTTCGGCAGTTGCCTATATTTCCGGTGTCCTGGGAGTTTTAATTGGTGCCGATTTACTAAATTTATCGAAAATAAGAAAAACTAATTATTCTTTGCTTTCTATCGGTGGTGCCGGTGTCTTTGACGGTATTTTCCTTGTGGGGATTATTGCCGTCCTTTTAATTTAAAAATATTGACAATATAAAAAAATTTATTATAATTAACTATGATTGAAACTTCCTTATTGAAGATTACCGAAAAAAGAATAAAAAAAGAAAAACCCGCCTTTGCTGCTAAAATAATTCGGGATGGCGGAGTTATTGCTTTTCCCACCGATACCTTATACGCCTTGGCAACCAATGCCCTTTCGGGCGAAGCGGTCTGTAAGATTTTTAGCTTAAAAAAAAGATGTTTATCTGAACCACTACCCATTTTTATTGGGAAAAAAGAAGAATTAAAAAATTATGTTACCGAAATTCCCAAGATTGCTGAAGGGCTTATTGAAAAATATTGGCCCGGACCTTTAACGATTATCTTTAATAAAAAAGAAGGAATTTTTCCCGAAGTACTTACTGCTGGTGATAACAAAATTGCTGTCCGCATACCCAATACGCCAATAGCCTTATTAATTTTGGAAGTGGCGAAAATTCCCATTACCGGCACCAGTGCCAATGTTAGCGGTGCTAAATCACCAATAAAAGCAATTGATGTGATTCAGAATTTTTACGAAAAGATTGAATTGATTATTGACGGCGGTGCCACTCAATATAAAAAAGAATCGACCATTATTGATGTCACTACCAAAATTCCGGAAATTGTGCGTTTAGGTGTTGTCGGCGAAGAGGAGATTAAAAAATTGGTTGGTAAAGTAAAAGTAAATTTGAAAAAAGAAAATAATTGGAATTTTCCTTTTGAAATCTATATCGTTCCTTACGAAGAAATAAAAAATTTTGGTAAATGGGTAAAGGAGTTTCTCAAAAAAGATAAGAAAATCTTGGTCCTAAAAAGTAAAGAAAACCAAGAAAGTTTTAAAAATGTTGAAGAAATCGTTTATGGTAGTCACGAAAAACCGGAAAGCTTTGCCCTCAATATCTTTCCAATTTTAAAAAAGGCAAACAACTTTAACTATCTTCTTATTGAAGGGGTAAAAGAAGAAGGTATCGGTTTCTCTTTAAACTCCTTTTTCAAGAAGATTGGCAAATTCCTCAAATAGATGGTTTATAAAATTGGCTGTTGTGGTTATCCGGTTGCCAAAAAGAAATATTACGAAAATTTTGATTGTGTTGAACTAAATACCACTTTCTATCAATTACCCAAAAAAGAGACAGCGGAAAAATGGCGAAAAGAAGTGGGGAATAATTTTGAATTTATTATTAAAGCCTGCCAACTTATCACCCATCCACCAACCAGTTTGACTTATAAAAAGTTGAAAGCAAAGATTAAAAATAAAGAAAATTATGGTTTTTTTAAACCAACCGATGAGGTTTTTGAAGCTTTTGAAAGAACCTATGAGATAAGTAAAATTCTCAATTGTGATAAGATTCTTTTTCAGACACCAGCGAGTTTTAAACCGAATAAAGAAAACCTTTTTAATCTCAGGAAATTTTTCTCAACGATAAAAAAAATTTATCCCCAAAATCTAAATTATATCTTAGAAGTTCGGGGAAAAGAATGGACCGATGAGATAATCAAAGAGATTTGTGAAGAATTTGATTTAATCCATTGTACCGACCCTTTACAAAGGAAACCAGTCTTTGGTCGATTTAACTATTTTCGTCTTCACGGTGAATACCGAAACGAAAAAATTAACTATTACCATAATTATACCTTAGAAGAATTGAAAAAAATAAAAAAAGTTTGCGATAAAGAATTAAACTATGTGATGTTTAACAACTCTAATATGTTTTTAGATGCCTTAAAATTTAAAGATTTGGTTTTTTAAAATTGATTTTTAAATCATTTTTTATTATAATTAAGAAAATGTTAAAAGGAGGGAAATGATGAAAAAGGTGGTTTATATTTTTTTATTTTTCTTTTCTCTTTATAGTGAAAGTTTTATCAAATCGGTTGAATTTCCTAAATCTTTGCTTTATTTAGAAGAAAAAGAAGGTTTTCTCATTCCCAATTTTTTTGATTACCCATTATTAAGTGAACCCGGTTCTCCCCTATTGCCCAATGTGCCTATTTATCTTCTTTTACCTAATAAGGCAATAAATTATGAAATAAAAATTATTGATTACGATTACGAAATCATTAATTTAGATAAAAAGATTTATCCCGCTCAATTGCCAAGACCAATTTCGGAAAAGAAAGAAATTCCTTTTGTACCGATTAATGAAAAAGTTTATAATAGTGAAATTTATCCCCAAGAGATATTTAAAAAACTGCCGCTGGGTATAAAATCCAATTTTAAGATTGCCCCGCTAATTCTTTACCCTTTACAATATTTACCGAAAGAAAATAAATTGAAATTTTATAAAAAGATAACCTTAGAGATTACCTGCGAGACCGATGAGAAAGAAGAACTCTTTCTCACTCCTTCCCAATATCAAACATTTTTGCCCGAGATTGAATATTTAATATTTAACAAAGAAGATATTAAAAGATTTTCACCAAATATCAAAAGTATCCAAAATGAGATTGACTATCTTATCATCACCACCGATGCCCTTATCCCCTATTTTAATCCTTTTATCAATTGGCAAAAAAAGAAAGGTTTAAAGGTTGATATAAAAAGCACTGCCTATATCCAAAATAATTATCCCGGAAGGGATTTACAAGAAAAGATAAGAAATTTTGTGATTGATAATTTTAATAATCGGGGATTGAAATATCTTTTATTAGCTGGTGATAATGCCCAAGTTCCGGCTCGCAGATGTCGGGTAGTAGTTAGTGGGACTACCGGCAATATTCCTTGTGATTTATATTATGGTGATTTGCAATGGTCTTGGGATGGTAATGGAAATAATCTCTTTGGCGAAATGGGCGGTGATACGGTTGACCTTTTTGCCGATATCTATGTTGGTCGGGTTTCTTGTGAAAATAGTAACGAAGTAAATACTTTTATTAATAAGACATTAACCTACGAAAAAAATCCACCAACCGATTATCTTAATAAAGTTTTACTTCCTTCAGTAATGCTTTGGAGTAATTATCCCTATCATGGTAGAATTGTGAATGAATCGATTGCTAATGTCACCCCTTCTTTCTTTACCGATGTGCCTTTAATTGACCCATCTTCTTACCAGATGTTTGATTCTTTAAATCGGGGTTATCATTATTGCCATCCAGCTGCCCATGGTGATGAAAACGGACTTTATTATGAAAATGGCACCCCAATTTATAGCGTTTCTCAGGCAAGTAATCAAACGAATGGCAATCGATTGACAATTATGAATTCTATCGCCTGTTATCCGGGAAATTTTGAATATGAAGATTGTTTAGCCGAAGCCTTGATGAAAAATGGTAATGGTGGCTGTGTGGCCGTTATTATGAATTCCCGATATGGTTGGGGAACACCACCTTCAATGGGACCTTCGGAAAAACTGGATGTGAGATTTTACGATTTCCTTCTTTTAAGGGATTCAATAGAAATTGGTAAGGCTCATAGTCGCTCCAAAGATTATTATCAGGCAATCGCTCAATCGGATGCGGTCTATCGTTGGTGTGTTTATGAATTAAATCTTTTTGGCAATCCTTCTTTACCATTATGGACAAACACACCAAGAAACTTTCTTATCCAAAGACCAGACACTATCCGCACTGGTTCCCAGACCTTGCGGATAATTGTTAATAGTCAAGGACAACCGGTTAGCCAAGCAAAGGTTAGTGTTTATAAAGAGAATGAAGTTTTTGCCTACGGTTTTACTAATAGCAGTGGTATCTGCGACCTCATTATCAATCCGATAACTCCTGGCTATCTCTATCTGACAGTAACCAAATATAATTATCTACCAAAAGAAGAGAGCCTCGTAGTAATTTTAGGGACTTCCCAGCCCCATATCGTTATTCACAATATCTTCATTGACGATGCTAACCAACGAAATCCTAATAATCAACTTGACCCCGGCGAGACGGTAAATATCTATATTAAAGTAAAAAATATTGGTACCGCCAATGCCACCAATCTTTCGGGTTTATTAAGAACCCAAAGCAATTATATTGTTATCTTGGATAGTTTAAGCAATTATGGCAATTTAGCGCCCAATGACACTGCCATTGGTGATTTTTATCGAATCTTTGCCCTTTCCCAAACACCACCGGGAACAGTTGCCAATTTTGAAATTATACTTAATGCTAACGAAGGTAATTGGCGATATAATTTTGATTTACAAATTGGCAGACCACCACAACCAAGATATGTCGCACTAAACCACGATACTGGTTATTGTCTGTTGACGGTAACCGCCTTAGGTTCAGTCGGTTATACCGAGCCACCATCCTCCGATATTGGCTATGGTTTTCGGTATCCAAAAAATTCTCCCACTTCTTCACTTTATTACGGCTCTTTAATGATTGGCAATAGTGATAACTATGTGGTTGATAGGTTTTATGGTCGACCAGCAACCAGTTATAATACCGACTTCCGATTGGTTGATAGTATCGAAATTTTACCTTCACCTTCCGGAGAACAAATTTATTATTGTTCTTTTAATGATGGTAATCACCCAACACCTAAGGGGCTAAAAGTTTATCAAAAGACTATCCAAACCAGTCTCAGTGGTTATAACAAATTTGTTATCTATCTTTTGACAATAAAGAATGAAGGTAGTCAGCCAATTAATAATCTCTATTTTGGGGTTATTGGTGATTTTGATATCAATCCTTCTTCACCAACTTCCGATATTGCCGGCAGTGATACTATAAGAAAATATATCTATATGAGAAATGCTAATAATGAAAACCCAACCTGTGGTTTCAAACTATTATCCTCTTCACCCTTAGCCAATCTTTTCTGCGTTGACCATGCCCGTTATGTCTATCCGGATACTTCACTTTCCGAAGGTTCTAAATTTAGAATGTTAAACGGCACCTTAAGACAATGGCAGAGTAATCGGACTTATGACTGGTCTATTCTTTTATCTACTGGTCCTTATAATTTAGGAGTAAACGAAGAAACAAGGATTGCCTTCGCAGTGGTTGGTGGTCAATCCCAGCAAGAATTTATTACCAATTGCGATTCGGCCCAATCTTATTATGACAATCTCTTAGTAGTTGAAGAGAAAACTAAAGAGAAAATCTTAAAAGAAGATTATTGCCACTTTATTATCACCAAAGAGACAAAATTAAAGTTAAAAGAAAAAGTAGTAGCTACTCTTTATGATGCCTTTGGTCGCTTGATAAAAGTATTCAACAACGAAAAAGAAATTGAATTACCAAAGAAAAACACGGGAATATATTTCTTAAAAATCAAAAATACTAATAAGAGTTATCGGATTGTTATTTTAAAATAATTAAAGGAACTTTAATTTAGATAAAAATTCTTAGATGATATGTTGTCCCGATTAATAACGATATCTTTTATCTTTATGGTTTTTATTCAAGGTTGTTTTTCATCTGAAAAAAGAAAAGATTATAAACAATTAATGAGAAATTTTGTTATAAAGATATCAAAATATGCAAAGGAATTAAAACCAAATTTCATAATCATTCCCCAAAATGGCGAAAGGCTCTTAACTAAAGATGGAAATATCAATTCCCCCCTGGCATTAGATTATATAGCCGCAATTGATGGCGTTGGCAAAGAAGAGCTTTTTTATGGATACCTCGCTGATGATGAAGAAACTCCCGAAACTATCAGTTCAAATATCTTATCTTTTTTAAATATTGCCAAAAACGTTAACAAGGTTGTTCTGGTAATTGATTATTGTTCAACTTTTTCAAAAATAGATGATTCCTACAATAAAAATCATAATTTTGGTTTTATCGCTTTTGCCGCAGATAATAGAGAACTTAACGATATCCCAAATTATCCAACAAATCCTTATAATGAAAATTCAAACAACATAAATACCTTATCTGATGCCAAAAATTTCCTATGCCTAATAAACCCTTCTTCTTATTCTAATAAAGATGATTTTCTTAATGCTTTGAAAAACACAAATTTTGATATCATTATAATAGATTTATTTTTTAATGAGCAAATGCTTACCAAAGAAGATATTAATTCTTTAAAAACTAAGAAAAATGGAGGAAAAAGACTGGTTATATGTTATCTGAGTATAGGTGAAGCTGAGGATTATCGCTATTATTGGAAAGACGAATGGTATAGTAATCCCCCATCATTCTTGGATAAAGAAAATCCCGATTGGCCAGGAAACTACAAAGTAAAATATTGGGATCCATTATGGCAGGCAATAATATCGGGAAATGATAGTTCTTACTTAAAAAAAATAATTGATTCCAATTGCGACGGAGTTTATCTTGATGGAATTGATGCCTTTGAATATTTTGAAAATTTATAGACTTTTTACCTTAGGGATGTTAAAATCTCGGTAAATTTCCAGCAGCCGTCCTGACAAGCCTTTAATACCATAATAGCAAGAAAGAAAAGAGCAGAATGTTAAAAAATTCCTTTCTTTAATTTCTGCTTGTTTTGGTGAAATGAATTAAGTAATCACCTAAAATAAATTAATTAAAAACGGCGAAACTTTCTGCCTCCCCTTTGACCTTTGCGGAAAGGTTTATTTTTCTTAGATTTTGCTTCGGCAACAATTAAATTTCTGCCTTCAAAATTTTTCCCGTTTAAATTGTTGATAGCATTTAAGGCTTCTTCATCATTACTCATTTCAATGAAAGCAAAACCTCGGGGACGATTTGAAAATCGGTCAACGATGATTTTTACGGAAACAACCTTGCCGAATTGAGAAAATAAATCGTTTAACATTTCTTCAGTTACACTGTAGGCAACATTGCCTACATAGATGCTTTTACTCATTTCTTTCCTCCATTTATTTAATTTTTCTCCGAGAATTTAGGGCGAAAAAGGCGCTAAAAACTCGGAGATGAATAATTATAACAATTTTTTTATTTTAAGTCAATAAAGATATAGGGGAATAAAACCACCTTCTTTTTCGTTATATATATATGATTAAAAATAACAAATATTTATTAAAAAAATTTGTTAAAAGGATATAGCCGGTTAAAGAAGGAAAGGTCAAAAAGAAGCTATTCAGGGAATAGCCTCCTATACCGTCCCTTAGGGGTTAGCTTTCAATTCCTAATTAAAATTTTTAAAGGAAAAAAACAGCTATTCAGGTTTTTAGAACAAAGGCTATTTAAAAATAATCTTCTTTTTGTAGTATTTATCTTGGTAATCTTTAAAGAAATAAATCCCTTCTTTCATTATTTCCAAATTCTTTATCCTCTTTCCGGTTATATCATAAAATTCTTTTGCTTTATTATTGGCGATGGATAAAATTTTATAAGAGACCTTCACGTGCTCCATATTCGTCCCATCCGGTATCATATACTCTAAACCATAATGTGTCATAGGCAAAAAGAAAAGAGAAAGCCAAGAAAATTAAGAAAAATTTTTTCATTCTACCTAATTCTAAGTATAAGGAAGTCGATATTTGCCAAATAAAAAAATCAATGAATTATAAGTAATTTTTTAAAATTTCTGTTTCGGTATTTAATAAAATAAATTCCACTTTTTAAAAAGCTAAGATTATTAATGCCAGCTTTTAATTTAAGAACCTTTCTACCTGAGATATCAAGTAAATCGGCGTCTTTCTCAATCTTTAAAGAATTAGAAGTTTTTTTTTCTTCTATTCCTATTCAGTAAAACTGAATAATTCGTAAACCACTAGTAGCATCAGCAACATAAGCATAATTACTTACTGCTACTCCTAAAGCCCACTCCGGAGTATCATAATAACCAACTTCATTTGGAGAACGGGGATTACTTATATCAATAATCCGCAAACCGGCACCGGCATCAGCAACATAAGCATAATTACCTGATACTGCTACACCATAAGCAGCCCCTGGGGTATCATAATAACCGACTTCAACCGGAGAACGGGGATTACTTATATCAATAATCCGTAGACCAGCTTCCCAGTCAGCAACATAGGCATAATTACCTGATACGGCAACATCTTGAGCAGAACCCGGTGTATCATAATAGCCAATCTGCCGACAGTTTAATGAATCCGCCCAAATTAAACTGAAAATAGTAAGAATAAAAATTATTATTATTTTTTTTAACAATTTTTCCTCTTGATTAAAAATAATATTGATTTAAAAATAAGAAAAATGGAAATATTTTTCTTAACATAAGACCTCCTTTTTGTTTTTAACCATCGTAAAAATTATAACAAAATTTAAAAAAAAAAGTCAATAAAGATAAATAATCTTGAAAGATTTTTTCCCTTTTATAAAATAAATCCCCTTGTTTAATTTATTATCAATATTTCTTTTTCGACCAAGAAGGTCATAAATTTCTTTATTTCTTAAGACCTTGCTTTTAATCTTTAATAAACCAATCTTTTCTTCTTTAACAGCCACCACGCCAAAATAACTTAAAATTTTTCGTATAAACTCCAATCTTGACATATATTCCGGCCTTTGGACTGGTCGGTTGATGGCTTCGATGCCGAAAGCCAAAAAGACTACTTTGGAACTTTCCCTTTGAAAGTAAATACCAGCAACCTGATTGGTTAAAGTGTCGTAAAGCAAAAAAGGCAAGGCAATATTGATTGGGACTATTTCATCCCTTGACCTTTGGTTATTGGCACCGCCCGCGCCCACCGTGGAAGTGACGGTAAATAATCTCCCAAAAGAATCATTGGTATTACCAAAGATATTATAACCATAAACAGTATCCCGCACAAATTCCGCATTCAAAACTTCCCTTAAAAAATCGGTATTTCTTAAATCAAAAGCAATATTTTGACCAGTTAGTAAAAGATTGCCACCTCTGCTTAGAAATCTTCTTAAACTATCCTGGTCTTCTTCATCTAAGGTATTTTGATAGGCATCACCGGTATACCAGATAATCAATTTATAACTGGTTAGAAGGGCTTTAGAAATGGGCAATATGCCGTTAATATTTCTTTGCCAAACAGCATAAGAAATGTTAAGGGAATCAAAGATGGGAAGATAATAATTTTCATATTTACTTTGCGGGTCATCATTCACTAATAAAATATTAGCCTTCGGAAGATAAAAAGTAAAAATGGTGTCCGAAAATATCCGCAGATAAAAAATCCTTTTTGGATAAGGTAGGGAAGGGAAAATAGCTATTTTAAAAATGGTGTCAAAGAGATTTAAAGAAAAATTGCCCGTTAAAGAATCAGTGGTTGTGGAATCAAAAGGTGAAGTATCATTGATTACATAAGCAAAAATCTTGGCCGTAATTCCCAAACCAGTTAAAGAATCTAATAAGCTTCCGCGCAAATTTCGGTAGCCATACACTTTTATTCTTATCTCACTGGTATCGTTGAGAGGATTCTCATCCAATGGCTGATTGGTGTAAGCAATAAAAGATAATATCCCTTCGTGAGTTAAAAGATAATTACCAAAATCAATAGTATCCAATTCTAAAAAATCTAAGTCGATAATAGTCTCTTTTTCCGTCTCTCCCCTTAACCAAACTTCGCAGTTGGTTAAAGGTTCTCTTCCGTAATTAGTGGCAATAACTTTTAAATCAATTGTCTCGCCAACCAAATAAAATTTCTCTTCTGGTTTTAAAAATTTCAATACCCCAACATCATAATCATAAGTAGGAGTTACATATTTATCCATACCCATAAAAAAGAGATAAGAAGAAATCCAACTTTGGTCATAATTTGGTGGTTCACCAAAAGTTGCCGGAATACCACCATCATCATCCCTATCTTCTAAAAGCAAGGTATCTAAAATATATTGGTGATAATTTAAAAATCTTGCTTCCTTAGTGATTTCATAAGTAGCTTTGTAGGCATTGGCAATCCAGATATTCCAAGAATTGTTCCATTGACCATAAGGGATAAAAAATGGCAAGGAATCGGCATAAGTAAGAAGCCATTGTCTACCAATAATGGTATCTTCCTTACAAAAGGAATTGGCAATTCCCCAAATTACTGTACCGCCGGACATTGCCCAAAAAGCCTGTTGTAATCTTTGGGGATTTTCTTCTACCCAATTTTTTACCCTTAAGGCATAACTTAAGGCAGTATCAATTGCTTCTTGGTTGTTTCTTTTTTTACCATAATCATAAAGCATACCAGCAACAAAACTGGTGACAAAGACATTAAGATTAGTAGTGAATGGTAAAGGATGGGAATAGATATATAATAAACAAGTATCAATATAAGGTTGATAAGAAGAATCACCGTAAACCTCCCGATATTTCATTTCACAGAATAAAGCCAAGCCACAATTCCAAACCGCATACCACTCATAACCGGGACTACCTTCCCGATAAGCCGGAAAATTTAAAACATAAATCCAGGCTCTCCGGATATTTAGCCAATAGTCATTACGATTGGTCAATTGATAATAACGGGTAAAACACCAAATGGCTTCTTGGGTGTTATCAGTTTCAATAATATTTGGTAGATGTTCCGCTTCAATTATACCACCAAAATTGATATTGTTGCTATCACTCACCTGTAAAGAAGCAATAAAATCGCAGGTCTTTTTTATCTTTTGTAAATAGTTAAACTTTCTTTTAATGATAATATTTGGTGGTGGTGGATAATATTTGGGCTGAAAAGTTAAATTATGGTTCTTAATCTCATTCTCATCCCAAATTTTGGTAGCCAAGGCTTCAACAAAAAATATTAAAAAAACTAAAAATCTTTTAACATTCATTTTTAAAGTTTTCTTTTTGTTCCATTTTAATACCTATAAAAAGATGAATAAAATTTTTATTTTGTCAATAAAGGACTATTTTTCCGTTCTGGAAATAAATCCCCCTTCTTTTTGGTAGGAAAATAAGACTGCCAATTACGGAAATAAACTTTTTTTCTCTTTGGGCTTTCTTTATCACCAAGGAATTATCTTCTTTTATCCCAGTGGTGAAAATATAAACAAATTGCGAATCCCGAATAGTGGTATCATTTAGGGATTTTACTTTTAAACAATAAATCCCTTGTCCTGATTGGTTATTAGGATAGATTGTTAAATGGATGGTAGTATCCATCTCATTGGCTCTTAAGGTATCATATAAAGGAACTGGGATTTCCACACATCTATTTTTCACACACAAAATGCCTGACCAGTTATTGGGTGCGGAATAAGCAAGGGCTTTGATTTCATAAATATGGGTAAGGGAACTGGTATTTCGCAAATAAAATTTAAAGCCAACAAAGGAATCAGCCGGAATATTGGCAATCGTATCGGAAAGGGAATAAAATTCTAATTGGGCAAATAAAAATATCGGCAAAAATAACAATAATTTTTTCATCACCGCTCCTTTTTAAAAATGCCACCCGTAAAAATCTCTTTCGTATTAAAATCTTGAACAAAAAATACCAAATATTGTTTTTCATTAAGATGAGGTATTTTTAATGATATCTTTAAAGAATCAAGGTAATTCAAATTTAATTTTATTCCTTGCTCGCAAGAAAGAAAACCACGAAAGACACAATGGTAAATAGAATCTTTGGCACCTGCCTGTTTAAAATAAACATCATCTTCCAGAATCAAAGCAAGTAAGCGGTTATCCCGATTTAAAAAGGTGTCAATAGCAAAGAGCGAGATTTTTAAAGAATCGTTAACTTTTTCTATTGTGGGCAATATTTTTAATTTTTTGCTTCCGGCTTTCAATATCTCGTTTTTATAAGTTGGATAATTATCTTCGGGATTTTCGGTTCTTATTGGTCCGAAACCATTAAAAAATACTGCTGGTTCACCACCACTTTCATAATAAAACTCCCTTCTTTTCTCAACAATACTGGGACTTAAAGTATCACCTAAAAGATTGCGGTGATAGGCAATAATAATTAAGGAATCGCCAAATTCCTTTTTTAAACTATCTAAGGCATAATAGGCATAAGGACAATAAGGACAACGGGCAAAGGTAAACAATTCTGCTAAAACTATCCTTTTTCCTTGAAATTCTATCTTTGGGGTTTCGGAACAAGAAAAGCCAAAAAGAAAAATAAAAAGAATCAGGAAATTTAAAATTCGCAAGTAGTCTTATTTAATTAAAATAACCTTTTTATAATTTTCTCCTTCCTTAATAAAATAGACGCCCTTTTGGATTTTTCCTTTAACTATCTTGCCTTCACAATTAAAAACTTTTTCTTTAGAAAGATTTATTGCCAACTTTATTGGTAATCGCTCTTTTATGCCGGTAATTGGTAAAAGAACTTCTTTGGCATTTTGGACCTCGTGGGTGTTATCATCTTGTAAAAAGGCAGCAATCGAACATCGGCGATATCGCCAACCAGCAGGAATAGTGAAATTATAAATCCGCGAAAGGGTATCAAAGGGCATTACCGTAACCAATTCACCACTGGCACCATTAGGAAACATTCCTAAGCAGACATCAAAAAGACTTTCTTGGGTTTGCCAATAATAAAAAGTATCCAAACCAACCATGGCACATCTTAAATAACCAGAAACTGGTGTATTAAGTTCATTGGTAATATGAACTTTAACCTGACCTACGCCAGTATTTTGATTGTAAGATAGAATATTTAAATCCATTATAATTGGACTTTCCGTAGTAGCCCTTTGGGAAAAAAGGTCGCCATAATAAATTGGCTGATTAGGAGAACCACCTGTTCTATATAAAACGCCATCAAACCAGACGGTTGGTATATAGATAACTCCGTAATAACTTCCTCGTATCTGGGTTTCCGGAATATAAAATGGGTCACGACCATTATAATGATAGGCAATAATAACCACCCTCTCGCCAACTTCATTTTTTAAATTCCTCAATCCCATTTGGGCACCAGGACAATAAGGACACCAAGTACCAGTAAAATCTTCCGCAAGGACATTTCTTTCTGCTGAATAAGCTTTTAATGAAATTAAGAAAAATAACAAAACTATTATCCTCTTCATTTTTTCTCCTTAATCTTCATCTTCTTCCCAGTCTTCATCCTCTTCCTCTTCTTCTTCCCAGTCCTCATCTTCTTCTAAATCTTCATCTTCTTCCCATTCTTCTTCGGGTTCTTCTTCATCCAAATCTTCATCTTCCCATTCTTCGTCATCTTGATTTTTTATTAAATATTCATCTTCCCAATATTCTAAAAGCATCTCTTTTAAAGCCATCTTCTCCTCCTTTTTAAATTTAAAAACATCTTTATAAGTATAACAAAATTTCCCTTTTAGTCAAATATTTTAAAAATTAAAATTTGCTCATTCAAGTTTCTCTTGACTTTTTAAAAATATTTGTTATCCTTATATTCTATGAAAAAGTTGTCAGTTAATTTAGACCATGTGGCTACTTTAAGGGAAGCAAGAAAAGAAAATTTTCCTGACCCAGTTCAAGCAGCCCTTCTTTGTGAAATTGGTGGTGCTGATGGAATTACTATTCATTTAAGACAAGATAGAAGGCATGTGAAAGAAAGGGATTTGGAACTTTTAAGAAGAACAATAAAAACCGAACTTAATTTGGAAATGGCACCAACCGAAGAGATGTTGAATATTGCTTTAACCTATAAACCTGATTGGGTTACCTTGGTGCCGGAATCACCGGAAGAAGTTACTACGCAAGGTGGTTTGGATTTGGTAAAGGTCTATTCCCAAGTAAAAGAAGTAGTTTCCGCTTTGAATGCCAATGGTATAAAAACCAGTATTTTTATTGAGGCCGATAAGGAGAGAATTGAAAAGGCAAAGGAGTTGAATGCCATCGCCATTGAGATAAATACCGACTTATACACCAAGGATGTTAAAAATCGGAAAAAGCATTGGCAAGCGATTAAAGAGGCAAGTGAGTTTGCTGCTTCCCTTTCTTTACTTGTCCGCGCTGGCCACGGATTGAATTATCATAATATTCTTCCCCTTTTAGAAATTAAGGAGATTGAAGAGTTTGCAATTGGTTTTGCAATAATTGCCCGAGCGGTTTATGTTGGTTTGAAAGAAGCCGTTTACGAGATGAAACGATTGATAACCGAGGGGAAATAAAATGAAGGGAATTCGCTTTAAAATCTTTTTTATTGTTCTTTTATTTTTTTTAGCAGTCTATTCGCTTTATCCTACCTATCGCTTCTATTTTGTTCTTCCTTCGGAAATGAAGAAATTGGAACGCCAATTGGCAAATGCTAAAACCCCAAACGAATCTTTGGCTATTCAAAATCAATTACTGGAAATAAAGAAAGAAAGAATAAGACTTCATAAGAAATCAATCCATTTGGGCTTGGATTTGGTTGGTGGTATGCATTTACTTTTAGAGATTGATAAAAGTAAGTTATCTCCCCAAGAAGCAAGCGAAGCCGTTGACCGAGCTTTGGAAGTAATCCGTAACCGAATTGACCAATTTGGTGTCTTTGAGCCGATAATCCAAAAGACAGCCGAAGGAAGAATTCTTATCCAATTACCAGGTGTTGACCGTGAAAGGGCTAAATCTTTAATTGGTCAAACTGCCCAACTGGAATTTAGTTTGGTTGCCGAACCGAATGTGGCGCGGGAGCTATTTAAAAAAATAGATGAATATGTCCAAAAATTAAAGCCCACTGATACAACCAAATTTTCTGATAAAATCTTTGAGATTGAACCGAGTGATTTCGGTTGCGAAGAAGAAGATTTGCCCGAAGTCGAAAATATTATTAAATCTCTGGATACCACCATTCTTGGCGAATGGCAAATCCTTTTTGGACCTTTGGAATCTTATCAGGGAAGGAGAATAAGAAGGGTTTATGTAGTAAAAAGGGAACCAGAAATTACTGGAGCAAGTGTTGCCAGTGCGGAAATCCATCCTTACAGCGGAATGGAAACTGGTTTAGCTAATACTTGGGTTGTTGGTTTAAAATTAAAAAAAGCCGATGCCCGAAAATTTGCCTCCATAACTGGTAGAAATGTTGGCAAGAGACTGGCAATTATTCTTGATAAAACCGTAAGAAGCGCCCCAGTAATCAAAGAACGGATACCTTCTGGAGAAGCCATGATAACTACCGGTGAAATCAATCCGGATAAAGCCAAGGAGATTGCTATTGTGATAAAATCTGGTGCCCTACCAGCACCGGTTTTTATCAGTGAAGAAAGGTCAGTCGGTCCAACCTTAGGTCAGGATGCTATTAATAAAGGTATCCGGGTGATTATCCTTTCCGCCATCATTGTTTTTATCTTTATGGTTATCTATTATAATCTTTCTGGCTTGATTGCTGATATTTGTCTCTTTTTAAATATCTTTTTCCTTTTGGCCTTACTTTCTACTTTAAGGGGAACCTTAACTTTACCAGGAATTGCCGGTATTGCTTTAACTATTGGTATGGGTGTTGACGCCAGTATTCTTATTTTTGAAAGAATAAGGGAAGAGCTAAGAAGCGGAAAAACGCCTTTAACTGCGGTTGATGCCGGATTTAAAAGGGCGACAGTGACTATTATTGATGCCAATTTAACCACAATAATTACTGCTATTGTTTTATACTGGTTGGGAACCGGTCCAATTCGAGGTTTTGCCACCACTTTGATTATCGGATTACTGGTGAATCTTTTCACAGCAATTTTTGTTGCTCGAGTTTTGTTTGAAATTATTTTAAACCAGTTTCAATTTAAAAGGTTGCCGATATGATTCAATTTATTAAAAAGACCAATATTGATTTTTTAGGTAAAAGAAAAATATTTTATATTATTTCCCTTTCCTTGGTTATTATTTCCATTATCTCTTTAATCGTTATCGGTCCTCGTTACGGCGTTGATTTTACCGGTGGTTCTCTCTATGTTATTCGTTTTTCCAAAGAGGTTTCAATTGAAGAGATTAGAAATTCTTTAAAAGATTTAAATGTTCATAATCCGACAATCCAGCGTTCCTTAGAAAGTTATGAATATTTAATAAAGATTGATTTGAAAGAACTTCCCTATGGCGGCGGTTTTTCAACCCAACTAATTGAAAAGCTGAAAGAAAGAATTAAAGATAGTAATCCGGAGATTTTAAAAGAAGAAGTAGTTGGACCGAGGATAAGTAAGGAATTGCAAAAGATAACTTTTTTTGCCTTACTGGTTGGTATTGGTGGTATTCTTATTTATGTCTCTTTCCGTTTTAATTTTCGTTTCGGCACCGCGGCGGTATTAGCCTTGATTCACGATGCCCTTATTACCCTTGGTTTTATTGTTCTTACTCGAACAACCGTTAACATTCCAATAGTAGCTGCTTTATTGACAATCATTGGTTATTCAGTTAACGATTCCATTGTGGTTTCTGACCGAGTAAGAGAAAATTTGAAAAAGTTGAGAAAAGAAGGTTTTGAGTTTATTGCCAATCTTTCGATTAACGAAACCCTTTCCCGAACCGTCTTAACTTCCCTCACCACCCTCTTTGTAACTTTCCTTATTTGGTTTTTAGGAACGGCTGATATCAAAGATTTTGGTAAGGTGTTGTCTATTGGTATTATCACTGGCACCTATTCCTCTATTTTTATTGTTGCTGCTTTAGTAACCGATTGGGAAAAAAGAGCTCCGTCGCGGAGATAAAAATTGAAAACTTTAAAAATAATGTTTGCCACTACTTTATTTTTGGGTTATTTACCTTGGGCACCGGCTACTTATGCCTCCCTTTTTGCTCTTCTTTTCCCCTATTTTATAAGAAACCCTTTTTTTTATTCTCTCTTTTTTTTCCTTTATTTTTTTCTAAGTATCATCACTATCAACCAATTGGAAAAAATTTGGGGAAAGGATGCCAAAAAGATTACTGCTGACGAGGTTTTAGGAATATTAACTACTTTTTTTCTTATACCGATAAACCTTAAAACCCTAATTCTGGGCTTTTTCTTATTTAGATTTTATGATATTTTTAAATTGCCTTTTTTAAGAAAAGTGGAAAAATTAGAAGGTGGTTTGGGGGTTGTTTTAGATGATGTTTTAGCCGGAGTTTTAGCCAATCTTACTTTAAGAATTATTTTAATTTTATGGCAATAGCCCAAATAATTATCGTCGGTTCGGAAATCCTTTCGGGAATTGTTGCCGAAAAAAATTCTTGTAAGCTGATAAAAAGTTTAAATGAGCTTGGTTTTCATATCGAGAAGGTTTCTTTAATTAATGATGATTGCCAGCTATTAAAAAAAGAATTAGATAATTCCCTTGCCACTGCCGATGTGGTGATTATCAGCGGTGGTTTGGGACCGACTAAGGATGATATTACTAAAGACACAATCATCAAACATTTTTCTTTGCGGACTTTTATTGACGAGACAATTTTAGCTAAGATTGAAAATTATTATAAAAATCTAAAAAAACCGATGCCGGAGTACGCAATTAAACAGGCCTTAATTCCCAAAAAAGCAATAATCTTAGAAAATCCCATTGGTTTTGCTCCCGGTCTAATTATCAAAAAAGGGAAAAAGATAATTATCCTTCTCCCCGGAGTTTTTGAAGAGTTAAAAACCATTTGGGAAAATAGTGTGGTTCCTTTTTTAGAAGATAGTTTTAGGCTGAAGCCCAATTTTTATAAAACCATCAGAACCATAGGAATTACCGAATCGGAAATAATGGTAAAGATAGAAGAAATTTTTAAAAAGCAATTTAAAGATATCCAAATTTTATATCTCCCTTCCCATTTGGGTGTTGACCTAACGATTATTGGTAAAGATAAAAAAGAAGTGAATCTTTGCGAAAAAGAGATAAATCTTTTGTTAAAAGATTATATTTATGGTTACGATAATATTAGTTTAGAGGAAGTTATCGGTGAACTTTTAAGAAAAAAGAATTTAACTTTGGCGACTGCTGAATCCTGTACCGGTGGTTTATTAGGTCACCGAATTACTGATGTTCCTGGCAGTTCTGATTATTATGTTGGCGGGGTGATTGCTTATAGTAACGAAATAAAAAAATTAATTTGTAAAGTGAAAGAAGAGACCTTAAAAAATTATGGGGCGATAAGTAAAGAGACTGCTTTAGAAATGGCAAAGGGAATTAAAAATTATTACCAAACCGATATTGGTCTATCAACTACTGGTGTTGCTGGTCCTACGACGAGTGAAAAAAAACCAGTGGGTTTAGTTTATTTAGGATTGGCTTATGGTCAAAAATTGATTGTTGAGAAACACCTTTTTTTGGGCACAAGAAGAATGATAAAGGAACAGGCATGTCAAATGGCTTTGAATTTATTAAGAAAAACTTTAGAAAATGGCTGAAATCCGTTCGTTTATTGCTTTAGAAATCCCCGAAGAAATAAAAGCCGAAATTTATCGGTATATTGAGAATTTCAAAAAAGATAACCTGCCAGTAAAATGGGTGGAAAAAGAAAATCTCCACATAACTTTAATCTTTTTGGGCGAAAGGGATTTGACTTTTTTGGCAAAAGTAAAAGAGATATTAAGAAATATTGCCAAGGATTTTAAATCTTTCCCAATTAATCTCAAAGATTTTGGTTTCTTTCCTAATGCCAAAAAACCAAGGGTTTTTTGGATTGGCATCGAAAAAAATAAAAATTTGATTATTCAGATTGAAGAAAAATTAAAAGAAAAACTTAAAGCTATCGGTTTTAAACCAGAAGAGCGCGAATTTTCCCCTCATTTAACAATCGGAAGATTTAGGGAATCTTTAAATTGTGAAAAATACCTTTCTTTAAAATATCAAAGCAAAGAATTTTTGATTGATAAGCTTACTCTTTTTAAAAGTACCCTAACTGGTAAAGGTCCCCTTTACGAAGTGATTGTCAGTTATGATTTATCTTTAAAGTAATTATTAATATATTCTACAATCTCGGAAATCTTTGTTCCTGGGTCAAAAAGTTTGCCCACACCCAGTTGATAAAGTTTTTCCTTATCTTCATCAGGAATAATACCGCCACCAAACACATGGATGTCCGTGGCTCCTTTTTCTTTTAACAAACGAAGAACTTCCGGAAAAATTGTCATGTGGGCTCCAGAAAGAATACTAATGCCTATCATATCCACATCTTCTTGAATAGCGGTATTAACAATCATCTCTGGTGTTTGGTGAAGACCGGTATAAATCACTTCAAAACCAGCATCCCTTAAACCGCGAGCAACAACCTTTGCCCCTCGGTCATGACCATCTAATCCTGGTTTGGCAATTAAAATCTTAATCTTCTTTTTCATAATCCCTCCTATTAAATTAAAAGAATGCCTCTTCTTTATATTCGCCAAAAACTTCTTTTAAGGCATTGGTTATTTCTCCCAGGGTACAATAAGCACGAGCACATTCTAATATTGGATACATTAAATTTTCATTACTTTTGGCTGCCATTTTTAATTCTTTTAATCTTTTTTCACAAACAATATTATCTCTTTCCTTTCTTAATTTTTGGAGTCGCTCAACCTGCCTTCGCTCCACTTCGGGGTCAATCCTTAATAAAGGAATTTCTAACTTTTCATCTTCTAAAATAAATTCATTTACTCCCACGATAATCCTTTTTTTCTCTTCAATCTCTCTTTGGTAACGATAGGCAGCTTCGGCAATTTCTCTTTGAGGGAAACCAGCTTTTATCGCCTGAACCATTCCTCCCATTTTTTCAATTTTTTCAAAATATCTATAGGCCTCTTCTTCTAATTTATTGGTTAAATATTCCACATAATAAGAACCGCCAAGAGGGTCGATCACATTTACTACTCCGGTCTCGTAGGCAAGGATTTGCTGAGTTCGCAAAGCAATTAATACTGCCTTTTCCGAAGGTAAAGCCCAGGCTTCATCCATAGAATTAGTATGAAGACTTTGAGTTCCGCCCAATACGGCGGCTAATGCTTGGTAGGCAGTTCTGATGATATTATTTTCTGGTTGTTGAGCAGTTAAAGAACAACCAGCAGTTTGGGTATGAAATCTTAATAAAAGGGACTCTTTTTTCTTGGCGCCATAGCGGTTTTTCATTTCTCTTGCCCAAATCCTTCGGGCAGCTCGAAATTTAGCAATCTCTTCAAAAAAGTCTAAATGAGAATTGAAAAAGAAAGAAAGTCGAGGGGCAAAAGTATCAACATCCAATCCCCTTTTTATTCCTTCTTCCACATAGGTAAAACCATCCATTAAAGTAAAAGCCAATTCTTGAACAGCCGTTGAACCGGCTTCCCGAATGTGATAACCACTAATGGAAATAGTATTCCATTTTGGAACTTCCTTAGAAGCAAATTCCATAATATCCACGATTATTCTTAAAGAAGGTTCTGGCGGAAAAATATAAGATTTTTGAGCAATATATTCTTTTAGAATATCATTTTGAATGGTGCCGCGCAATTTATAAAAAGGTACACCTTGCTTTTCGGCAGTGATTAAATAAAAAGCCCAAATTATCGCTGCCGGTCCGTTGATTGTCATTGAAGTAGAAACTTGGTCTAAAGGAATTCCGTCAAAAAGGATTTCCATATCCTTTAAAGAAGAAACGGCAACACCACAAACTCCAACCTCGCCTTTTGCCATCGGGTCGTCAGAATCTTTTCCTAATAAAGTGGGATAATCAAAAGCCACTGAAAGACCAGTTTCTCCGTGGGCTAAAAGAAATTTAAATCGTTTATTAGTATCTTCGGCTGTGCCGAATCCGGAAAATTGCCGCATGGTCCAAATTCTCCCCCGATACATCGTATGTCTTATTCCTCGGGTAAAAGGATATTCTCCCGGAAAACCTAAATCGCGTAGATAATCAAAATCTTTTATATCTAAGGGAGTATAAACTATTTTTAAAGGAATATCAGAAATAGTGTTAAACAAAGGTAAACTACATTGAGGCAAATCTTTTAATTTTTCTTCCCATATCTGATATTCCTTTTCTAATTCTTCTCGCTCTTTCTCAGTCATTCTTCACCTCCTTTAACAATTTTTTAATTCCTTCAGAAAAACTAATTTTTTTATTAAGGATTTCTAAAAAAATCTCATCAAATCTTCTTCTAATTCTTTCATCTTGCCAATAAATCTTCAAAATCTCCTCTTCAAAACTATTAGCCAACTCCCTTTTCAACATATTTTTTCTTTTTTCTTGTAAGAGATTATTCTCTTTTAAATAATTATAATGTTCAAAAATAGATTTTTCCAACTCTTCAATTCCCTGATTGTTAAGCGCTTGGGTAAGAACAACTGGCGGTTTCCATTTACTATTTTGATAAGACATTTCAATAAGATTTTTTAATTCGTAATACAAGACATCAGCTCCCATTCTATCGGATTTATTAATAACAAAAATATCACCAATTTCCGTTAAACCAGCTTTTAAAATTTGAATCCCATCGCCCGATTCCGGCACAAAAACAACAACCGTGGTATCAACTAAATTACTAATCTCCACATCTACTTGGGAAGCACCAATCGTCTCAATAATTATCAACTCTTTACCAAAGGCATCAAGGATATCTGCCACCTCTTTGGTTTTATAAGCCAAACCATTTAAACTTCCTCTGGTGGCCATACTTCGGATAAAAACTTCTTCTTCCAAAAATAGCTCGCTCATCCTAATTCTGTCACCCAACAAGGCACCACGCGAAAAAGGCGAAGAAGGGTCACAGGCAATTATTCCGATTCCTTTTATTCTTTTAAGCAATCTTTTGGTTAATTTAGCAATAAGTGTGCTCTTTCCACTTCCTTGGGGACCAGTAAATCCAATGCGATAAGCCTTACCAGTTTTTTTGCTTATATAATCTAAGATTTCTTCACTTCCTTCTAAACCTTCTTCCACAATGGTAATTATTTTACTTAATGCCCGAATATCTTTTTCTTCAAATTTTTTTAAATATTCACTAATAGTCAATTCCTCTCCTATTAAAAATCCCTTTTTGGAAAGGATGTTTTATCTCGTTAATTTCACTTATTAAATCAGCATAATCATATAACTCCTTGGGACAATACCTTCCAGTTAAAACCAACTCTACTTCCTTAGGGCAATTTTTTATTAAATCAATAACATCTTTTAAAGGAATTAAACCATAATCAATGGCAACATTTATTTCATCCAAAATAACTAAGAAATATTCTTTACTTTTAATTTTTTCTTGAGCAAAATCCAATCCCTTTTTAGCAATTTCAATCTCCTCTTTTCTCAAATCGCCTTTCTTCACAAAGGTTTTTAATCCGAATTGATAGACATCAAAATTGGGAATTTTTTTTAAGGCTTTAATTTCTCCGTAAACTTCTTCCCCTTTCATAAATTGGACCATAAGAACTTTGTAACCGTGACCAATAGCTCTTATCCCTAAACCAATTGCGGCGGTTGTTTTCCCCTTACCATTACCAGTATAAATTTGAATCATTCTTTTTCTTTTTCACAAATTGCTTTTATCTTTAAAAGATAGTTATAAATTTCTTTTACGGAAGAATATAATTCTTTTTCATTTTTTATTTTCTTTTTTTCGTAAGTATTAACAAATTCTTCAAAGGTAATAAGCAGATAATCAAAACTTATCTCTTCGCCCAAGATTATTTTTTTTATTAGATTTTTAACTTCCTCTTTTAACTCTTTAAAATTCTTTTTTTCAATCACAATGTCAAGCTTAGCAGATGAAGTTTGTACTGGACAGCTCCTTTTCATTTTCACACTCCCTTTCCCTTCTTTCAAAAGCTGAATGGTAATAATCTTTTTAAAAAGATTTGGTTTTATAGTATCCCATTTGCTTTGAGACACTAATTTTACATTCTCGAACTCAAAATTACTTTCTTCAATGGGCAATAGACAAGGAGTATGAATATTTTTTACTTCCACAACAAAGGTTTTTAACTCACCAACCTTTCCTCTCAATTCCTTGGGAGAAAAAGTAATAATGCAAGGATAAAGATAACCAACTATTAAAAATCCTAATATTATCTTTTTCATATAAGAATTATATTGATAAAAAGCCTTTTTTCAATAAAAATTGGGGTAACAAAAATTATTTTTTAAGACTTTTTAAATAATCGTTCAAAATCTTTTTATGGTCAAAAGCCATTTTAGAAGGCAATTTGTCTAATTCAAATAATCCGTAATTTTTGGCATCGCTGCTAACTTTTATCTTACCTACTCCTAAAGCAGTATAAACAATAGAAACACAATGACCCCTTGGGTCTCTTTGCGGATGAGAATAAACATTAAAAAGTTTTAAATTTTTTAATCTAAGCCCAACCTCTTCTTTCACTTCTCTTCTTATCGCCTGTTCAGTTGTCTCCCCATATTCAACAAAACCACCAACCAAAGCCCAACCAAAAGGATAGTTTTTTCTTTCAATCAAAAGAATCTTATTATGATAGTTAATAATACAATCAACCGCTAAAAAAGGCTGTTTGATTTTAAATTTTTTCTTCATTTAATAATTCATTAATAAATTCTCTTAAAGCCTCTTCGCAACTTCTTAATTTATCATTAAAATTAAGTTCGTATTTGGTATTGGCTAAAGCCGAAAATTTTGGTCTTATTGCCTTAAAACCGCTCTCTTCTTGACTTATTGGTATCACTTCGCAATCAAAATTACTAAACTCAACAATCTTTTTAGCCAACTCGTAGCGCGAAAGATAACCAGTATTCACAATATGATAAATACCATATTCTTCACTTTTTAATAATTTCTCAATAGGAATCAACAAATCTTTCACATAGGTTGGCGAAGTTGTTAGATCCGTGGGAGCAAAAATCTTTTCTTTTTTCTTACCTTTTTCAAACACTTTCAAAACAAAATTTTCTCTTTTTTTCCCAAAAAGAAGGGCGGTCCGAACAATAAAATATTTTTTTAAAGTTTCTATTATCTTTTTCTCAGCCAAAAACTTGGTCAGCCCATAATAATTTATGGGGTTAGGCTTATCAATCTCGTAATAAGGCGTTTCTTTGGTGCCATCAAAAACATAATCGGTAGAAAAATGGATTAAAGTTGCTTTTACTTCTTTTGCTCCCAAAGCAACTGCCCAACTACCCTGGGTATTAATAAGAAAGGCTTTCCCTTTTTCTTCCTCACATTTATCAACATTGGTAAAAGCTGCCAGATGAATAATTGCTTGCGGTTTTATTTTTTTAATATTATCAATGGTCTCATTAATATCAGTAAGATCTTGATTTTTAGAATGCCACTCAATAACTTCATAATTCTTGCTTTTAAGATATTTCACCACCTCACTTCCTAAAAGACCGGTAGCCCCAGTAACAATTATTCTCATAAATAATTTTTATAGGCAAAAATAGAAAAAATTCCTCCGGTATGAATAAATAAAGGATTTTTAACCTTACCCTTTTCTAATTCCTTTAACATTCCGTAAAAGGCTTTACCAGTGTAAGTTAAGTCAAAAATGATTCCCCTTTTTGCCCATTCTTTTACCATTATAATCTCTTCCTTATAAGGAATACCGTAGCCTTTTCCTAAATAACCATCAATAAGATTCAGTTCTTTTTCACTAATTTTAATATCCAATTTTAAAAGAATATCTTTGATTTTATTTTTAAAATAATCAACCGTTTCGTCAACCAAAATCCCATAAATGGGAATTTTTATCCCCTTCAAAATCTTTCCGTAAAGCAAACCAGCATAAGTACCACCACTACCAACAGCACAAAAAATACTATCTATTTTGTTCTCTTTCAAATAATCAACCATCTCAAAAAAACAATCCCGATAACCAAGAATACCAATCTCATTAGAACCACCCGGTGGAATATAATAAGGATTAAATCCTTTCTTTTCCAATTTTCTTTTCAACTCTTCCACATATCCTTCTTTTTCTTTATATTCTTTATCGCTCAAAAAATAAATTTGGGCACCAAAAAGATAATTTAATAAAAGATTTCCTTCTTTCTTAAGTTTTTTCTTTTGCCGGTTCAAAATAAGAATTACTTTAAAACCTAATTTGGCAGAAAGATAAGCAGTTATTCGGCAATGGTTTGATTGCAGATAACCAGCAGTGATAATAACATTGGCTTTCTTTTCTTTGGCATCAGCCAAAAGATATTCCAACTTTCTTGCCTTATTGCCACTATCAATCAAACCATTCAAATCATCCCTTTTTATATGAATAGTGAAATCTTTATATTCATACATTTCAATAGGGGTATTTTTCTTTGTAAGATTTAAAGGTAAAACCATAGGAAATTATGGCTAAAAATTTATTTTTTGTCAAAAATTTTTAAATTACTAAATTTTTTTGAGGTTGAAAAACAATATGAGAATGGCTGGTAATTGAAAATAATTTTATTTCTTGCCATAAAAAAGAAAACTTAGAAGCAGAGAAACAAGCGATTATGCGCGTTATTACCCGAGACACTATTTGGTTTAATGTTAACACCGAGGTCGACTCAACTACTACCACAATGATTACTATTAATGATACCCTTTTGAAATGGTGGCGGAGCAGACAGACGCACTCTCAACCGATAATTTCTATTGAAATCAATGGGGATTCCGCTTTTGTTAGCTGGGCAAGGAAAGATTCTGGCCCGCTTTATCTTTTAATTAAACCCCCGGATACTACTTGGCTTTTCTGGACAAAAGCTCTTTCCGAGACAGTAAAAATTAACGCAATATTTTTAAAAACTGGCGATGTCAGTGATACCATCACTCGTGGTTGGCAACTTGAAAAAATTTCGCTTGCCTGGGGACAATCTAACACGGTTCGAACTGTGAGAATTGATAGCCTAAGAATTCAGTCTTCTTCTTACTCCAATCTCTTAATCACTAATCCCTTAGAAACCTTTTTTTCTGTTGATAGTCTAATCTCCTTTTCACCCGGTGAATCAGTCACACTTACTCTTTATACCAATGCCCAAAATGCCTGCGCCTACCTTCACACTTTCATTTTAATTTGGCCTTTTTATATTCGTATTCCCTTTACTAATTTAGATAAAGGTAATTTTAAAAATTTTTTTGTCAATATAATATCGCATTTATAAGTATTTGATTTACATCACTTTATTCATTTTTTAACAATAATGGAATGACAAAATTACTACGATTACTGCCATTATTAGTTTTCCTTTGAAGAAATTTAATAAATTCATTACTTCTACTTCCAATTCAAATTATCCCTTACTAACTACTATACTTAATATTCTGTTGAAATAATCTTGATTTTGGTTATTATTTGATTATAATAGATAAAATGCCGAAGTGGCGGAACTGGAAGACGCGGCGGACTCAAAATCCGCTGGGGGTGACACCCCGTGAGGGTTCGACTCCCTCCTTCGGCATTTTTTAATTTTTGGGAAAATGGTTGAGGATTATTATAAAAGGGCTTGTGAAGTCCGCGTAAGCGGAGCGTCAGATTTTCTGACGCCAGGGAAGGCGGTGAAAATCCGCCACGGCCCTGCCCACTGTGAGCAACCAATAAATCTATCCCAAAGGCCACTGTTGGCTTTAAGCCAATGGGAAGGCGGGATAGATAAGGTTGCGAGTCAGGAGACCTGTCACAAGCCCTTTACTTTAATTCCCTCCTGCAGGGAAAAGGAGGTGAAAAATGAAAAAAACTTATTTCTTATTTTTTATTTTTCTTTATTTTTCTTTTATCTTTTCCCAAACTTACACCACCGATACTGTTTATGTCTATGCCAAAAGAATAAAAGAGAAAATCACTACCCTTTCGCTGCCAATTACCATAATTGACAAAAATTTTTTAAGAGCTTTTCCCACAATTGAAATAAAAAATTCTTTAAATTATATTTCCGGTATCTTTCTTAATTCCTATTCTTTTTACAAGGGATTAACCAGTGTCTCTTTACAAGGTAACCCAAATACTTCTCACACTTTAATTCTTTTTAATAATATGCCGATAAATCAACCATCAACCGGAACAGCTGATTTAGGGCTTTTACCTTTTAATTCGGTTTCTAAAATTGAAATATATAAAGGAGCAGTGTCTAACATCTATGGTGCTAATGCCTTAAACGGTGTTATCAACTTTTTACCATTGATTGAAAAAGAGAAGTTATTTTTCGATTTTGCTTACGGTGAAAATAAAACCCGACAATTTTTGTTTAAATCTAACTACCAAATAAGCAGTTATCTCTTTTCTCTCAATGGCGAAGCCTTTAAAACCAACGGTATGAGAACTAATGATGACCAAAAATTTATTAATCTTACTTTGTTTTTGGAAAAAAAAGATTTTTTAAAACTGATGAGCGGTTTTTCTTTAAGGGAAATGGGGGTTCCTGGTCCTAAACCTAACCCTAATTTTATCCCTTCCTTTGGCGATTCTTTATCTTACTCAACAATTGATCGTCAAAAAGATACTTTCGCTTTTTTTAATTTAAACCTTTCCCCTTATTTAGAAGATATTATCCAATTCCATTATCAATTCTTTTATACCCATCAAAAAACTAACTTTGCTTCTTTTGAAACCACTTCCACAAAAAATAATTCCTTAGGAAACAATTTAATTTTCTCCCATTATTTTGGCAAAGATAACAATTTCAATTTTGGTTTGGAATTAAAACAAGAAAAAACTGAATACAAAAATTCAAGTCCTTTTAATGTCTCCCGTACCATCTTAGGTTTATTTTATAACTTCAAATATCAAATAAAAGAAAACTTTTTTGACGAATTGGGAATAAGAATTGATGATTATGGTAACGGTCGTTTTATAAGTTATAGTTTCGGTTTAGCTTATCGGATTGAAAACCAGATTATCAAAGGTTATTTTGGTCGTTCTTTTCGAGCACCTTCTCTTAATGATTTGTATTGGCCAAAAACTGAAATCTTTCCCGGTTTTTATCTTCTCGGTAATCAAGATTTAAAAAGTGAAATTGGTAATATTTTCCAAATAAGCTACCAACTGGAAAAAGAGAAATACCAATTTACTATCAATCCCTTTTTAAAAAGAATAAAAGATTTAATCCGCTGGACTCTTGATCCTACAATGACCAAATGGTTGCCGATTAATTTAGATAAAAGTTTTGTTTACGGAAGTGAGCTTTCTTTCCGAATAAAACCAAACACCAATGGGGAATTTCTTTTTAATGCCACTTTATTAAATGGCAATGAATGGCTAAAGGTTAATAAAGATTTTCAAAAGCGAGAACTAACTTATCTACCCAAATTATTGCTTTCTTCGCAGATAATCTTTTTAAAAAATCCTCAATTAGCAATTAATTTCTCTTATCGGACAAAAAAAGTAAATTATTACGGTGAGAAGATAAAAACTATTTCCCCCCGCTTGGTTATCGATGGAAAAATTACTTACCATCTTTTTAATAAATGTCAATTAAATCTTATTCTCTTTAATCTTCTAAACAAGGAATATTCAGAAATGTTCGGCTACACTATTGACGATTATAACTATCCAATAGGAAAAAGAAAATTCTTTTTCTCAATTTCTTTTACTCCTTTTTAAGTTGATTAAATAAAAATAATAATCCTCAACCATTTTCCCAATTTTTTCCCAAGAATAATTTTGAGCAGTTAAATAACCATTTTCTTCTATTTCTTTTTTTAACTCCTTATTTTCTAAGATAAATAATATTTTTTCCGCCAAATCTTCATCGGAATTTGTTCGGAATAATAAACCATTTTCTTTATCTTTAATTACTGTTTTATAGCCTTCGATATCAGAGGCAATAACCAATTTTTTGGTTGCCATTGCTTCTAATAAAACAATCCCTTGGGCTTCGCCGCCAAGAGCCGGTGCTAAAAAAATATCTCCCGTAGCATAATATCTTGGTAAATCATCTCTTTTTACATAGCCAAGAAATTCACAATATTTTTCTAAATTAAGTTTTTTAACCAATTTTTTCAATTTTTTTTCTTCTTTTCCTTTACCAATAATTAAAAGTTTCGAATGAGGAAAATGGAGGGTAACTTTTTTTAAGGCTTTAATAGCAATTTCAGCTCCTTTTCTTTTGTCTAATCTACCTACAAATAAAAGTAAGGGATAATAATCTTTATACTCCTCAAAAGGTTTATTTAAAGGATGAAACCTTTCGGTATCAATACCATTAGGAATAATTTGGAAATTCCCCGGCAAAAAGCTTTCTATCCATTTTTTAGCCACTTCTGATACCGCAATTTTACCGTCCATTTTCTCATTATATTTTTTATAAAGAGGGGCTAGAATTTTTAAAAAGTGTAATTTTTTAAAACCAACAGTATGAAAAGTAACACAATTAACAGTTTTTGAAAAATGTAGCGCCCAAAAACCAATCTCTGGGGGAAAACAACCATGTATATGAAGAATATCAAAATTTTCTTTCATTAAAAAATTCTTCACCCATAAAGGTAGATGCCAATCAAAAGGTAAAGTAGCATATGATTTATTAAGCGGTAAAAAAATTACTCTTCCAAATCTTATGACTTCGATATCGCCAATTGGTTGATCTCTCCATATTTGGGGATAATTGGTCGTTAAAATTTTAACCAAATGACCCAACTTTTTTAACTCCTTTGCCAAATGATAAACATGTTCGGAAATACCGGAAGGATAAGGATAAAAAGCGGAAGAAACCAAAAGAATTTTCATTTATTTTCCCGTATGTCCAAAACCACCTTCATTTCTTTTAGTTTTACTCAACTCCTTTACCTCTACCCACTCAATCTTAGTTATTGGCGAAAATACTATTTGAGCAATTCGGTCGCCTTTTTTTATTTTAAAATCTTTATTAGAAAAATTAAAAAGAATTACCATAATTTCTCCCCGATAATCAGCATCGATTGTCCCCGGACTGTTAAGAATGCCAATTCCGTAATTTTTTGCCAAACCACTTCTCGGTCTAATTTGGGCTTCATAACCTTTAGGAATTTCGATAGCAATACCCGTGCGGACACTAGCAAAAGATTTCTTTTTAATTACTTTATTTTCTGCCGAATATAAATCCAATCCCGAAGCATCTTCTGTTTGATAGGCAGGCAAAGGCAAATTGGTTAATCGCTTTACTTTAACTCTAATTTTTTTCATTTTCCCAATCACCTTGAAAAACAAACCACTGGGAAGGATATTTTTTAACCACGGCGAGTATTCTTTCCGCAATAATCCGTGTTAAACGTTCCGTCTCTTTCTCAAAATCTTCATTCTCATAATACTCCCTTTTAATTTTTTCATCTATCATTAGATATTTCTTATTATCTTCGGTTAAAACAAAATAACCAAAATATAAAGGAATTTTGTATTTTTGAGCTAAATAGGCTGCCCCTTTAGGAAAAATTCTTCTTCCTTTACCAAAAGGTAAAAACAATCCTTGGCGATTTAATGAACGGTCAGCAAGAATAGCTAGGTTGCTTCCCTTTTCTAAGGTTTTGATTATTTCTTTTAAAGAATTATAAGGAATAGGCTTTAACCTACTTTTTTTTCGCAACCAATTAAAAACTTTACTCATACCAAAAGGTAAAACTTCAATCAAACAAGAAAAATTTAAACCCATTCGGGAGAGAGTAATACCACCTAATTCCCAATTCCCCAAATGCAAAGTAGCCAAAATTAATCTTCTTTTTTTAGCATCCTCCCAAAAATCCTTAGAAACTCGATTTACTATTAGAGAAAATAATTGCTCTTTTTTATAACTGGGCGATTTTAAAAAATCAGCTACACAAATTGCCAAATTGATGAAAAGTTTCTTTGTCAATTTTTGCGCTTTTTCTTCATCAATTTCATCACCAAAAATAAAGAAATAGTTTTTTATCATTCTTTTCCTTTGATTTTTCATTAATAAAAAACAAAAATAGCCAATGATCTTTGCCAAAAAAATACAAAACCAACGGGGTAAAAAAGTCCCCATCAATATCCCTAAATACATAAGATATTTTTTTAAAATTGTTTTTAAGGGCATTTATTCCAGAATAACCAGTATGCGGCCGCAATAATCACAATAATGAATTTTTTCATTTTTTCTTATTTCCAGAATTATTTGGGGAGGAATAGGATTATAACACACGCTACAAGCTTCATTTTCTACTTTAGCAACCGCAATTCCATTTCTTCGTTGTTTTATTTTTTCATAAATTTCATAATTATTCGTTGGCAAAGATTCAATTAATCTTTTTCTTTTTTCTTCCCGCTTTTTAATTTCCTCTTTTATTTTTTCTTCTTCTCTTTTTAATTCTTCAATCTTTTTTTGAGTCTCAGCTTTAATGGTTTCCAATTCTTTTTCTCGTTTTTTTATATTTTCTTCCGTGGTTTCAATTTTTTCTAAAAGTTCAATCATTTTATCTTCAATTTCATTTTTTAACTTTTTCTGAGTTTCAATCTCTTTCAAAAAAGCCTTATATTGTTCATTAGTTTTTGCAGTGTATAACTGAACCTGATACTGAGCAATCTTTTCTTCACAAGTTTTTAAATCTACTTCCGCCAGTTTGTATTCTTTTTTATAATTTATTATGCTGGTTTTGTCTTTTTCTAAATTTTTTATTTCTTGTTGTAAATGAAGATTTAAGCCTTTAATTTTTTCTGGTATTTCCTGAACCTTTTTGGTAAGATAATTTATTTCGTTGTCCAGCTGCTGTAGCTCCCATAAAGATTTGATTATTTCTGAAACCATCTATTCAAAAAAAAGAAAATGGGCGATACCCGATTTGAACGGGTGACCTCTTGCATGTCAAGCAAGCGCTCTAACCAACGCTGAGCTAATCGCCCATTTTCTTTCATCTTATATTTATTATATAATAACAAAAAACTTTAAAAAAGTCAAATTGCTTATTTATCAGTTATTTTTTCTAATCTTCCAAATTTTACCATTTTTAAGATAAACCCTTGGTACTCGTGGACTTAAACGGGTGATAATTTCGTAGGGAATAGTATTTGCCCAGAAAGCCAATTCATTTACGGTTATCTCTTCCTTACCATCTTTACCAATCAGAGTAACGATTTCACCAATGGTGACGTTAGGGATATTATTTAAATTAATCATTGTTAAATCCATGCAGACCGTACCAACAATAGGAGCTCTTTTGCTTTTTACTAATACCTCTCCCCGATTAGATAATTGATAAGGATAACCATCGCCATAACCACACGCTATTATTCCAATAAGGGTAGGTTGAGAAGTAAAATAAGTTCGTCCGTAACTAATACTCATATTTTTTCCGAAATATTTTAAACTAACGATTTTCGATTTTAAAGAAATTACCGGCTTGATTAATTTTTTAATTTCTTCATTTTTGATATCTTCAGGAAGAATGCCATAAATAACTAAGCCGGGACGCACCATATTTAAATGAGATTGAGGAAGATTTAAGATCCCCGAAGAATTGGCAATATGGAGAACCTTTTTGTTTAAATTTAAATCGCTTATCAATCGCAAAAATTCTTTTAATTGCTTTTGACTAAAGAGAAGATCACTATCAGCCACTGGAAAATGGGAAAATATTCCTTCAACTTCTAAGAAATTTTCGTTAGCAATTATCTGCCAAATTTTCTTAAAGTCTTTTGCCCAGAAACCAGTTCTTCCCATTCCAGTGTCTATTTCTATATGGATTTTTAATCTTTTATTATTATTTTTGGCATAGGCAATCAATTTTTTCAAAAAATGCTCATCACTAACATTAGGGATTAAATCATATTCAAAAAGATAAGGAATTGCTTGATAAGGTACAGGGCTTAAAATTAAAATAGGTATTTTCACATCAGCCTTTTTTCTTAAGATTATCCCTTCATCAATACTAGCCACCCCAAACATATCAATCTTATTTTCTAAAAACTGAGCAATTTCAACCGCTCCTAAACCGTAAGCATCAGCTTTAATTGCCAAAAGAATCTTTTTGTTTTTCACCAATTTTCTTATGATCAAAAGGTTATTTAAAAGATTATCTAAATTTATTTCTAACCAAACTCTTTCTTTCTCCATTTTTAGAATTATAAGAAAATCAATCTATTTTTCAAATTGCTAAAATTTATAAATTTTGTTAATATTATAAAGTATGTGGCAAAAAGAAATAGTTGATAAAATCTTTAAAAAATTAGAAGAAGAAAAAATAACAATGATCGAACTACAAAAAGATTTAACCGCAATTCCAGCAATCGGTCCCGAAAACAACGGTGACGGTGAATTTGAAAAGGCAATGTTTTTAAAAGAAAAATTAATAAAATGGGGATTAGAAGTAAAAGAATATCCTGCACATGATGAACGGGTAAAAAGTAAAATTAGACCAAATTTAATAGTTTCTTATCCAGGTAAGGAAAAAGAAAAAAGCATTTGGATAATTACTCATTTGGATGTGGTACCGCCAGGAAATAAAGAACTATGGGTAACACCTCCTTTTCAAGCAGTAGTTAAAGACGGAAAAATCTATGGTCGAGGAACCGAAGATAATCAACAAGAAATGGTGGCTTCCATTATTGCTTTAAAAACAATAAACGATTTGGCTTTAGAACCTTCCTTACCAATTTTTTTGCTTTTTGTTAGCGATGAAGAAACCGGTAGCAATTACGGCATCAAATATCTTTTAAATAATTTTAATTTTTTTAATAAAGATGATGTGATAATCATTCCCGATGCTGGTAGTGAAAAAGGTGATACTATTGAAATTGCCGAAAAAGGCATTATTTGGTTTAAATTTAAAATTATTGGTTCTCAAGCACACGCTGCTACCCCTCACAAAGGTAAAAATGCTCACAAAGCGGGTGCTTGGTTAATCACTCAATTGGTAGAAAATTTTGAGAAAAGATTTAATAAAAAAGATTGTCTTTTTGAACCTCCACTTACTACTTTTGAGCCAACTAAGAAAGAAAATAATATTCCCAATATTAATACTATTCCCGGTGAAGATATTTTTTATTTTGATTGTCGCTATTTACCTGATTATAAATTTTCGCAAATTTTTGATTACGTAAGAGAAGTAACTAACCTTTGCCAAGAAAAATTTGGTGTCAAAGTGGAGATTGAAATTATCCACCACGAAGAAGTGGCGCCCAAAACTGAGGAAAATTCGATAACAGTAAAATTTTTAAAAAAGAGCATAGAAGCTGTTTTAAATTGTCAACCCCGATTAATTGGTATTGGCGGTGGAACAGTAGCAGCAATTTTCCGAAGAAAAGGTTATCAACCAGTTGTGTGGGGAAAAGTCAGCGGCGTCGCCCACCAGCCAAATGAATATTCCGTAATTGAAAATATGCTCGACTCAGCAAAGGTTTACAGTTACCTTTTTGGTCTTGACTTTAATGATTTTTAAGTTAATAATATATTATGAATTTAAAAAATTATTTTGATTTAAAAAGAACAAGATTAGATGACATTAGAGATTATGGTGGCGAAGTGATTATCCTTTTTTTAAAGGAAGGGGTAAACCTTGCAGAAGCCGTAGAAGCTTTAAGTTGGGAGATTGCTAAGTTTTTGCAAAACGAAACTGGCAAAGGTTATTCACCTTCCAAAGAACCAGGTATGGGAATAGAGTGGATTGTGAGAGAGCCGGGGCATGAAACTTATGGATTAAAAATTGTCGGTGAAGGCAATCGGGTGATTGTTAAAAGAGTAGCTATTTTAGAAGACGAAACTTTTATGAATCGTTATGTCCGTTATCTCCACCGATTAGCCGAAAAGGAAGAAAATTAAAACATCAAAAGAACAATTTCTATAAAAAAAGCCAAAAAAGTTAGAAAAAGAAAAAGCGGAGTTATTTCAGAAGTTAATTTTGGCTTTTCTTTTATTATTTTTAGATTTTCTTTTTCTTTTAAAGTTAATTTTTTTAAATTACCTTCTTCACCCAAAACATTAACTGCGACTATTTTTTCGCCAATTTGATAAATTCCAGGTTCTTCAGTCCGGTAAAATTTTAAAATCCTCGTTCCTTTTTCTAAAAAAGTTTCTTCTAAAAATTCGCCAAAAGGAGTAACAACTTTTACTTTAGGTAGATTAATATTTAAAGATATTGTATCACCTACTAAGAAATTATTTTTTTCTTTTATTCCTAAATATTTAATAGTTCTAAAAATTAATGGCGGAAATATTGCTTTGATAGGCATATCAGTAAAATCAGAGGTAAAGTTACTAGTAAAAATCATTAGATTATTTAAAGTGTCTTCCAAAAGAAAAGGAAGCTGATTATTAAATCTTATAAGCACCCTTAAGTTTTTTCCTTGAAGATTAACTATTTTATAAAATTTTGGTTCTTTAAAGATTTCCTTTTTAAAACCCAAAAAAATGGGATGCTCTTCCGCAATTTCTTCAATTGTTACAAATCCTTTATTTTCCCACATTCCTTTGGTTTCAAAGATTTTTTGAAATTTATTTTCTTTTAAATCTTTACCCAAAATCAAAATTAATTTGCCACCGCTTTTTAAGTAGTTTTCTAATTGCCATTCTAAAAACTGATCAATCTGAGAGGGATTAATTAAAAAAATCAAAGAATAAGAAAAAAAAGAAATTCGTTTACTTTCTTTTAAAGGCAAATAAGTTATTTGATAATCTTTTATTAGGGAAAAGAATTTTTTGAAATAAAAAATATCGGTTTCGTTCTCGTAAAGAAACAAAATCGACGATCGGTCCTTTGATTGATAAACAAAATAATAAAAATTATCTTTTTTAAGATTTTCATCTTCAAGATAAATTTTACCAGAAATTCTTTCTGCAATTTTAGGAATGGTAAATTGAAATTTTTTCTTTCCTGGTGGCAGGATTAGAAAATTTCGTATTTTAAAATCACCAACTTGAATGTTAAGGGGAATTTCTTTTTCTTGAGAAGTATAATTTATCAGTTCTATCTGAAAATCAAGTTTTTCTTCTCTTTCTGCCAGCCAACAAAAATCAACAATACCAATGTTTTCAAATTTTTCTTTGCCCAAATCGATAATATTTATTAAAAAATTGCTTTTAAAATCTTTTAGGAAAGAGTAAGTGTTTTCCTGTAAATCAGTAACCAAATAAACTTCACCATCAAAATCTTTAATATCTTTTAAAATCTCTTGGGCATAAGCCTTTTTATGAGAAATTTTTAAATTATCAATAAGGCTATCAGGAATAACTATTGGCTTTTTCATTTCAACAATTTTTCTTTTACTGGTTAAAAAAAGAGTAATTTCTGAGTTTTTATTCAAATGTCTAATAATTGTTTTTAAAACCATTTTGGCTTTTTCAAAATTATTATCATATTCCATACTGTAAGAATCGTCCAAAATCAAAATTATTGGTTTTGCCTTTAGGGGCAAAAACTTCAAAATTGATAATTTTTCACTAAGAAAAATGGGACGACCGATGCTTAAAATTAAAAAAGCAATAAAAAGGGTTCTTAAAATAAGTAAGAAAATATCTCTTAACCGATAGAAATTGAACTTTTCTTTTTTTAAATCAATAAGAAAAAATACTGAAGAAAAATCTATTTTTTTTAAACGAAAAAAAGATAAAAAATGAATAATAAAGGGAATAATTGCCAAAGGTAATAAATAAAGAAAAAAGGGAGAAAGAAATTTCATTTATTTAATTCTTGCTCTTTTGGCTAAATAGTTAAAAAAAGCGTAATCAAAAGGCATATTAGTAAAAATAAGATTATAATCAATATAATGAGCCGCGCATTCTTGTTTATAATAAAGAAACAGCTTTTTTAAGGTCTCTTGATATTCTTTTTTTATACTTCTTGGGTCTAAGCTTATTTCTCTTTTAGTTTCTAAATCTCTAAAAATTAAAGGCTCAGAATAATTGAGTTCGATTTCGTTAGGATCAAGAATATGAAATACCAGAACTTCGTTTTTTTTATGTCTTAGACTTTTTAACCCTTTTAAAACATTTTCTTTTTTGTCAAAAAAGTCAGAAAAAATAATTATTAATCCCCTTTTTTTAATTTTTTTACCCAATTCAGTCAAACTTTTATAAATATCAGTCTCACCCTCTGGGGTTGCTGATTCAATTGTTTCTAATATTTTCGCTAAATGAAATTTAGAAAATTGTGGCGGTAAATACTTATAATTATCTTTGTTAAAAAGAGCTAAACCAACGCTATCGTGCTGTCTAAATAATAAATAGGCGAAAGCAGCGGCTAAAAAAGCAGCGTACTCAAATTTACTAATTTCTTTACTTTTATATTTCATGGAGCCTGAAGTATCTAAAAAAAGATAAGCTCGTAAATTAGTCTCTTCCTCATATTCTCTAACCCAAAATTTATCAGTTTTAGCAAATATTTTCCAATCAATTCTTTTCAATTCATCTCCGGGTAAATAAGGACGGTAGTCAGCAAACTCGATGGCCTGACCTTTATAAGAACTTTTATGTAAACCTGACAAAAAACCCTCAACAACTAACTTTGCTCGCAAATCTAATCTTTTTATTTTGCAAATAACTTCCGATAGGGGATGTTTCATTTCATTAGGAGAATAATTGTTTCTATTAAATTATCAATTTCTTTTTGCGTATTGTAAAAATGAGGAGAAATTCTTAAATAATTTTCCCTTAAAGATATTTGGAAATTTCGATTAATAAGTTCTTGATAAAGCCACTGGCTATCTTTATCTTTTCTTTTAGCAGCAATAATACCACTGCCTTTGTTTCTTTCAAAAATTTCAAAAAATAATTCTTTAAGTCTGGTAATTAAGTAGTTAGTAAGCGATAAGAGATAATTTTCAATATTTTCTATTCCGATTTCCATTAGAAACCTAACGTTTTCTTTTAAACCAACTAAACCTAAATAATTTTTTGTTCCTTCTTCTAAAAAAGCAGCGCTATTTTTTAATTTTTTCTTCGTAAATATTTTATTAAAATCTCGCCATTCATATCCAAGCCAACCAACGCAGCTCTTTTTTAATTTTTTTAAAATTTCTTTATTGATATAAAGAATACCTATGCCTTGAGGTGGAAAAAGCCATTTGCCACTACCGCAGACTAAGAAATCAATATTTATTTCTTTTAAATCAATTTTTAAAGCACCTATCCCTTGAATGCCATCAATCAATAAATAACAATTATATTTCTTACAAAAATCGCTGATCTCTTTCAAAGGAATTTGATAGCCAGAAAGGAAATGAACCCAATCTAAAGCAACCAATTTAGTCTTCTTATTAAAAACTTTTTTTATTTGTTTCAAAACATCTTCCTTCAAAATAGAAATGTATCGCTTCTCTACTTTATCATATTTTAAGTAGGGTAAAAAATTAGCTGGAAAATTATCTTTAGCCACAATGATGTTATCATTTTTATCAAAATTTATAAGATTAAGAACCGTCAAAATTCCTTCACTGGTGTTTCTTTTAAAACAAATTTCTTCTTTTTGAGCATTAAGAAAATCAGCAATAATCTTTCGGGTTTCTTCTTCTAATTGTAAGCATTCTTCCCAGGGAATGTTTCCTTCATAAACATATTTATTAAGCCAATTTTCAATTGCCTTTTTAGTTCTTAAAGGCATTGGTGCAGTAGCGGCATTATTAAGATAAATATAATTTTTTAAAATAGGAAACTCCTTTCGATAAAACGAAAAATCCAACATAATAAAATTATAATTATTTAATAAAAAAAAGCAAATAATAAAAGTAGATAAAAATAAATAATTTTAAATTATTAAAAAATTTTATTTCCTATGTTGAAATTTTGTTTTCTTTTGTTAAAATTAAATTAATTGGGGGATCGTCTAACTGGCAGGACGTCTGACTCTGGATCAGAAAGTCGGGGTTCGAATCCCTGTCCCCCAGTTAAAATTTTAATAGTAATTTTCTCAATTCTTCTATTTTTTCTTTTTGGTTTAATTTTTCTAAAAAGTAGATATTGGCATTTATTATTCTTTTGTAGTAATCAATTATTAAATTTTCCCTTTCGTTCAATATCTTTTTTGGTTTCCGATATTTTAAGTTATTAAAATCAAAATATTTATATTCCCAAGTATCTTTAATCTGAAAGGTTAAAAAGTAAGGGATTAGTTTTTTATTTATTAGAAGAGATTTTAAATCATAATCTTTTAAATTCAAATACACAAGGTAGGTTTTTTCCTTTTTATTTTCGATAAACTTCTCTAATAATTTTAGGTATGCCTCTTGAATACCCAAATTATCTTTCAATTTACCATATTCAAATTGATAAAGATATTTTTCATATTCTTTTAATTCTTTTTCAACCGTGTGCATAAAATTAGGATAAACTTTTTTCAAATAATCCAAATAAAAAGTTCTTCGTAAAAGCTCTTTATCAATAATAATTAAATCTTGACGAAATTTTTTTAAATACCGAAGATATAAAGAAGGTGAATAAAAATCCCACCAATCGGTAATTACTAACGAATTTTCCGGTAAAGATTGTAAAATATTAAAAGTAAAATCTTCTACTAAATAATAGTTTCTTTTGTTATTTTTTGGGTAATTAAAAATTATTAAAAGTAAAAAAGTTAAAATAAAAAAAACGTTTTTTACAATTTTTTGAGAAAAAATTTTAACGTTATTAAATCCGTTGGCAGAAAAAATAATCAAAGGTATGTAAGTTGGTAAATAATAAGGTTGGATATCAGGAATACTATAATTAACAGCATTTAAAATTCCAATAATTGCTGTAAAGATTAAAACAAAAGCAAAATTTTTATTCTTTTTGAAAAGAAAATATATACCCCAAAAAGATAAAAGAAAATAAAAATAAAGCATCTCTTTCAGGAGAAAATTAATTTCTTTTAAAAAATTTCTTATTACTTCTTCTAGTGGTAAAGAAAAGAACCAAACACGATATTGTCTACCAGAAATATGCCAAAAAAATGTAAAAAGTCTTTGGGGTTTCCCCAGTTAAATATTGGTTTTAGGCTAGCCCTGATCGGTAAATAAAAATAAAGAGAAAAACCCAAGAAAAGAAAAATTAAAAAAATGATTATTTTTTTCTTCTTAGTTAGAAAAAAATAGATCAAAATTGGTAAAACAATTGCAAGAATCATTAAATGGTGAGTTAAAGCAATCCCTAAAATATAAAAAAGAAAACAAGTAATATTTATTTTTTCGCTTTTCAAAAATAAATAGCAAATAAAAACCATTAAAAAAACTGTTAAAGAATAAACCTCAATTTCATTTATTATTGACCAAAAAAGATTGCTAAGCGAAAAAATAGTTATAAAAATTAAAGAAATCAATTTATCATTAGTAATTTTTTTAATCAAAAGATATAAAATAATTATTGCTAAAAAACCAATAAAAAAAGAAAAAAGGTTACCTTTAAAAGCCGGTGATAAAAAAGGTAAAAATAAAAAGAAAACTTTTCCTAACAAAGTAAAGAAAGGATAGCCAGGAGGATGTAAAATATTTAAATAATCGATTCCAAAAATTAATTCGCCAGCATCAATTAAACCAACTGAAGGCGAAAGTGTTGAAAAAAGTATCAAAAAAGAAGAAGGAAGTATAAAAAATGCCAATTATAGAAAATCTTCTTTTTTACCAAAGTTATAAACAATCGCTTTCTCTTCGGTTTTTTTTACTAATCCACTTAAAACCTTTCCCGGACCAATTTCGTAAAAAACTCGGCAGCCATATTCAAAAGCCGTTTTTACACTTTTATACCATAAAACTGGAGAGATTATCTGGATTTCTAAATTCTTTTTAATTATTTTTTTATCTCGGCAAATCTCCCCGGTAGCGTTCATTACTATTGGTATCTTTGGCTCACAAAAATTAAACTGAGAAAGATAATCTTTAAATTCTAAATAAGCCGATTCTAATAACGGTGAATGAAAGGCACCAGAAACTGGCAACATCACTGTTTTTGCTGCTTCTTTTTTTAATAATTCACAAGCCTCTTTTACTGCGTTGATTTCACCAGCAATGACAATTTGGGAAGGACTATTATAATTGGCTAACACACATATTCCGGATACTCTTCCACAAACTTCTTTAACCTTTTCTTCAGCTAAACCAATAATTGCTGCCATAGTTCCCGGTCTTTCTTGCCCAGCTTTTTCCATTAGTTCTCCTCTTTTTTTTACCAATTTTAAAACTGTAGGAAAATCAAAAACACCAGCACAATAAAGAGCAGTATATTCTCCTAAACTATGACCCATTACTAAATCAAAACTTTCTTTTTTAAATTCTTTCAAAAGTTCTAAACAAACAATTGAATGAAGTAGAACCGCTGGTTGAGTAATAGAAGTTCTTTTTAATTCTTCTTCGTTACCTTCAAAAGAAACTTTTTTTATGTTGAAATTTAAAATTTCACAGGCTTCGTCATAAAGTTTTTTGGCCAAAGAAAAATTTTCGTATAAATCTTTCCCCATACCCACATATTGAGAACCTTGCCCAGGGAAAATAGCACCGATTTTTTCTTTCATTTTTAAATTGAAAAAGGAACCGGTGGAAAAGATAAAATTAATATTATTAAAGCTAATATTGCCAAAAATATATCTCTTTTTCTTAAAGGTGTTATCTCGTCTTGAACCGGAGGATGCTTTAAACCTAATAGAAAAACAATTAATACCCAAAATGCCCAACCTAACCAATAACGAGAAAGGAAAATAAGAATTGCTAAAATGCTTAAGATAAATATTTTTGAATAACCAAAAAGAGCATAAGCAATATGACCGCCATCTAGTTGTCCTAAAGGAATAAGATTTAAAGCAGTAACAAAAAAACCTAACCAACCAGCAAAAGCCATCGGATGTAAAAGAATATCGTAGCCAGTCGGTATATTTTTAAAAACGAATTTTGATAATAAAGAAAAGATGAGCGAATTTCCTAAAGATAATCCATATTTTATTTCTTCTAACTTTATAACTTTAGAAAGTTTTAAACCAAAATAAGTAATTGGTAAGGCTACTAAAAAACCAACCAAAGGACCAGCAACACCAACTTTAATTAAAGCTCTTTTAGAAGGGATGATGGAACGCATTTTAATAAAAGCTCCCATCGTGCCAATTAAAGGATGAGGAACAGGTAAAAAGTAAGGTAGAGATACCGAAACATTTTCTTTTTTAGCAAAAAAATAATGGCCAAGTTCGTGAAAACCAAGAATGGCTAAAAGTGAGAAAGAGAAAGGAATACCTAAAAAAATGTCAATAATTTTAGAAAAAGGATTACCTCCTTGATGAAAAGAGCCAACTAATAAAGTTGTAAAAATAGTTAAAATAAAAAGTAATAAATTAATCCAATAATTTTCTTTTTGCTTTTCTTTAGCAATTTTGGGGATTAAAGTAAGCATGTGAATGTTTTTCTTTTTAAAAAAGAAAGGGAGATAACCGTAAGATTCTAAAGTCATTTTTAAATTTTTTAAATTTATTTCTAAAGGTTCTCTGACTTTGCCAATAAACTCTTTCTCCCCAATTTGGTAAATTTCAAAATAATTGTTTATCAAAAATACTAAATCTTCCCGATAATTAAAAGCCATTTTTGAAAATTTTGGCTAATTCTTTTTTCACTTCTTCCACCGAAATATCTCTTTTTAATTCTTCTTTCATAGAAGTCATCTTTAGCCCTTTTATTCCACAAGGATTAATTAAATGAAAATAACTCAAATCATTATTCACATTTAGAGCAAAACCATGAAAAGTAATATTTTTGTCGATAGCCATGCCAACGGAACAGATTTTCTTATCGTTGACGAAAATACCAATTAATTTTTCTTTTTTTTCGCCGTTTATGCCAAAAGATTTTAAAAGAGCAATAATTAAATTTTCAACATGGATAATAAATTTCTTCATTTCCCAAAAACCGTTTTTTAAATAAAAAATCAAATAGCCAACCAATTGGCCATAATTATGAAAAGTAATATCTCCTCCTCTTTCAATCTGATAAAACTCAATACCTAACTCTTTCAGTTTGGTCATTGGAACTAAAAGGTTTTCCATTTTACCATTTCTACCAATAGTAATTACTGGCGAATGTTCAACCAAAATCAATAAATCACTAATTTCGTTATTTCTTCTTTTTTCTACATAAAATTTTTGCAATTGATAAGTTTCTAAAAATCCCTTTTTCCCTAAGTCAATAATTTCCATTAATTTAAATTATAAAAATTTTCTTGAATTTTTCAAATTTTTCTTTATCATAAAATTATGATTTTTCTTATTCTTTTTTTAATAAATTCTTCAACAAAAATAATTAAAGCTATTTACACTGACAAACCACCCATAATTGACGGAAAAATTGATATAATTTGGCAAAAAGGAGATTCTGCTAAAGATTTTATCCAAAGATACCCAAACGAAGGAGAAATGCCAACTGAATCAACAACTGTTTATCTCTTATTTGATAATGGGGCCTTATATATAGCTTTCAAAGCCTATATGAAAGATATCAAAAAATTGAAAAAGGTTGTTTCTGAAAGAGAACGTTGTTATGGCGATCGGGTAGGTTTTATTATTGATACTTTTAAAGATAACCAAAATGCTTATTATTTTGCTGTCAATCTTGGTAATGTCCAATTTGATGGAAGATTTTATGAAGGTGGTAACAGTTTTGATTATAATTGGGATGGTATTTGGTATTCAGCGGTAAAAATTTATTCTTGGGGATATTTTGTTGAATTTAAAATCCCTTTTAAAACAATTAGATATAAAGAAAATCTTACAGAATGGAATATAAATTTTGAAAGGATAATTCATTATAATAATGAAAGTAATTGGTGGGTGTTACAGAAAAGAGACGTTTTCCGAATTGCCCAAAGTGGCAAAGTTGTTGGGATAGAACCTGCTAAAAAAGGTTTTTACTTAGAAATTTTCCCTTTTTCTCTTATTAAATATGAAGAGAAAAAGATTAGTTTGAAGGGCGGATTTGACATTGATTGGAAATTTACCCCGGAATTTTCTTTAACAACTACTCTTCTTCCTGATTTTGCTCAGATTGAAGCCGACCCTTACCAGATAAACATTTCTAAATACGAAATATTTGTCCCCGAAAAAAGACCGTTCTTCATCGAAGGGAACGAAATATATTCTTTATCACCACAGATTTTTACTTTACCTTATACCCGAAGGATTGGCAAAGCGCTATCTTCAGGGAGAATTGTACCTATAAATTTGGGAACAAAAATTATTCTTCAAGAAAAAAGTTTTGATTTTTCTTTTCTCTCAATTTTTACTGATAGTTTAGAAAATGAATTAAAAAGTTTATACAAGATTGGCCGTTTTAAATCAAAGATTGTAAAAAATTCCTCCTTAGGTATTGGTTATTATTCTAAGGAAAATTTAAAAATTGAAAATGAAGTTTTTAATGTTGATGGAAACTTTAATTTTGGTTATTTTAATCCTATTTTTTATTTAGGCAAAACAAAAAAGAATAATAAAAAGGGGAATTATTTAATATTTATTAACAATTTTTATCATAAAAATATCAATCTTTGGAATCTCTTTGCCTATCTTTCACCAAATTTTGATATTTCCGAAATCGGTTATTTTCAAGAAAACGGTGTTACAAATGAAAATACTTTCCGCTACAGTTTTTATAATTTTTCTATTTTTCGAGAATTTTATATCGGAACAACTTTGAATTTTTTTAAATTTAGCCATTGGGAAAAAGGAATAGGAAATGATTGCGGACCTTGGATTGGTTTCACATTAAAAAATCAAACGAAAATATCTTTTTCTATTAGTTTGGTTAAATATTATGAAGAAAATTTTTGGTACCGCACCTATGGTTATTTTATTTATCTCTCTTCTCCTTATCATAAAAAAATTAATAGCAACTTATCATTAGAATATGTCAAAAAAAAGTATAATTATCGTAAACACTATTTTGCTCCTTATGGTTCTATATATTTAAATTTGATTTATGACCTTTTACCTAATTTGAAATTAAGTTTTACCTTTAATAATCTTTTAGAATATAATAGTTTAGGAAAAATTGATTTTAAAAAAGATATAAGTAATCTCTTTATTTTCTTTTTAAATTACTCTTTAACCAATAACATCCATTTTCGAATAAATAATCAATTGATGAGATATTTACCTTATGGAGAAGAAAAAGCGAAAGTAGGCGATAATCTATCTTTTTTATTTACTTATAATTTCTTACCAAAAAGTTCAATTTACTTTGCTTTCACTGTTCCTCTTTTCCAATCTTTACCAGGCAAAATTACATCTTTTGTTTTTAAAATTAAATATTTAATTTTCTTATAAATGAAAAAAAAAGAACCCATAATTGAAATTGGTAATAAGAAATATTTAAGAATTCCCGTGAAAACCAAATTAATAAAAAAGGGTGATAATTTAATCACTATTATTCAAGAAGCTACAAAAGGAATGTTACAACCAAATGATATTATTACTATTAGTGAAAGTGCCGTCGCCTCAGCTCAAGGAAGAGCAATTTCAATAAAAGATATAAAAGTTTCTTTTTTAGCTAAAATTCTTTGGCGATTTGTTAAAAAAGTACCTTACGGAACTGGTTTAAGAAATCCTTACAGCATGGAATGCGCAATAAAAGAATGTGGTAAAATAAGAATTTTAGTTGCGGCTATTTTTGGCGGATTTACAAAGCTTTTGGGAAGAAGAGGTGATTTTTACCGAATCGCGGGCAAACAAGCAGCAATGATTGACGCCCCTTATACTTCCGGAATAAAAGAGTATTATGAATGTGTGATAATGGGTCCAAAAGATCCTGATAAAGTTGCTAAAAAAATTAGTAAACATTTCTCCTTACCAGTAGCTATTGTTGATGTGAATGATATCGGCGGTAGTTGGGTGGTTGGGGCTTCTAATAATGTGAATAAAAAACTTATTGAAGAAATTCTCAAAGATAATCCTGCTGGTCAAGGAGATGAAATGACACCGCTTGTTATTATTAGAGAGATAACTTGATTATTAATTAAAAAATAAATTATTAAGAATGGTCATTATTTTTTTTCTTTCCCTTAACTAGCCACAGATAAACGGACCAAAAAATTATAGAAAATAATAAAAAACCTAAAGTTAAATAAATAAATCCTAAAAATCCAAAACTAAATCTTTTTAAAAAATTTTGCGAAAAAATTGTGTGAATAATTAAAGAACTCACCAAACCTCCAAAAGCAATTCACCGCCAACATTTTCCTTTCTGGCCTGTCGGTCAGTAAGAATTCCTTTGGGAGTAGAAAGAATAGCAATTCCCAAACCACCTTTTACTTTAGGAATTTCCTTTACCCCGACGTAAACCCTTCGACTTGGTTTAGAAATTCTTTTTAATCCGTAAATAACAGGTTTGCCATCTTCTGTGTATTTTAAAATGATATTAATCTCTTTTTTAACTCCTTCACCTATAACTTGGAAATTAGTAATATAACCTTCTTCTAAAAGAATTCGAGTAATTTCCAACTTCATTTTGGAATAAGGTATCTTCACTTCCTTATGTCGTACCATCAAAGCATTTCTTATTCTGGTTAACATATCACTAATTGGATCCGTAACCATTTCCTCCCCCTATTACCAACTTGCCTTCCGGACACCTGGAATTTCGCCTCTTAAAGCTAATTCCCGAAAGCAAATTCGACAAAGCCCAAATTTTCTCAGGTACCCACGCGCTCGAAAACATCTTTGACACCGAAACCTAACCCTTGTTTTATATTTTGGTTCTTTTTTACTTTTTTCAATCTGACATTTTCTTGCCATTTTACTCCTTTTTAAACACCATTCCTAACTCTTCTAACAAAGCCTTGGCTTCGTCATCTTTTTTTGCGGTAGTCACAATAGCAATATCCATACCAAAAATCTTTTTCACTTTACTTGCGTCAATTTCAGGGAAAATTACTTGCTCAGAAATTCCTAAGTTATAATTTCCACGAGTATCGAAAGAATTGGGATCAAAACCTCGGAAATCTCTTATTCGGGGAGCAGCAAAATTTAAAAATCGGTCTAAAAACTCGTACATTCGATAACCGCGCAAAGTAACTTTACAAGCAATAGGCATACCTTTTCTTAATTTAAAAGCCGAAACCGATCTTTTTGCTCTCACAATCATAGGCTTTTGACCGGTTATTAAACTTAAATCTTCACTGATAATATCTAAAATTTTCGGGTCGGAAATAGCTTCTCCCGCCGCGACATTGATTACAATTTTTTCTAACTTTGGTACTTGCATAGGATTTTTATAACCAAATTTTTTCATTAATGTGGGGATAATTCTTTCCCGGTATTCTTTTAATAATCGAGGAATGTATTTCGTTTTCCCTTGTTTTTCAGTCAATGATTTCATTACACTTTTTACAAATTCTTACTCTCTTCCCTTCAATCTTTTCTCGCTTCACTTTTGTTTTCTGCCCACATTTAGGACAAATCAAAGCTAATTTACATACAGGTAAAGGCAAGGGGATATCGATAATTCCACCGGGTTGATCAGCGCCTCGAGGTTTTTGATGTTTTTTATGTAAATTCACTCCTTCAACAATTGCTCGCACTATATTTTTATCTCTTTCATAAAGCATTTTAATAATCTTCCCTCTTTTTCCTTTTTCTTCTCCAGAAATTACCTCCACAATGTCATTCTTTTTGAGATAGGTTTTTAATCTCATACTACTTCCGCTGCTAAAGAAATAATTTTTGTAAACATTTTGTCCCTTAGTTCCCGAGCAACTGGACCAAAAACTCTGGTGCCTCGGGGTTCACCTTTTTCATCAATTAACACGCAAGCATTATCATCAAAACGAATATAGGAACCATCAGGTCTTCGATATTCTTTTTTAGTTCGTACAATTACTGCTCGAGCTTTATCGCCTTTTTTAATCGGCGCTTGAGGGACCGCATCTTTTATTGTTACTACCACAATATCACCCACATACCCATATTTTCTTTTGGAACCACCCAAAACTTTAATCACCATTGCTTCTTTAGCACCAGTATTATCAGCAACAACTAAACGAGTAAAATCTTGAATCATAGTTTTTTAACTACTCGCCAACGTTTTAATTTTGATAAAGGTCTTGTTTCCATTAATAAAACTTTATCACCCACTTGACATTCATTATTAGGATCGTGGGCATACAACTTTGTTTTTTTTCTAATATATTTTTTATATTTTGGATGCATTACTAAACGCTCAACTTCGCAAACTACCGTTTTATCCATTTTATTACTTTTTACAACCGCAATAACTGTTTTTCTACGACCGCGCATATTTTTTACCCAAAATCAAAACTTTCTCTTTTGTATAACCTCGCTCTCTTAAAATAGTCAAAACGCGAGCAATATCTTTTCTTATCATTTTCAATCTTAAAGGATTAGGCAATGTTTCGGTAACTTTTCTTATTCTCAATTTAAAATATTCATCAGTTAATTCAAAATATTTTCTTAAAAGTTCTTCATCAGAAAGTTCTCGCAATTCAGCTGGTTTCATAGACAATTTCTTCTCTTTTTAATATTCTAGTCTTACAAGGTAACTTTGCTTTTGCTAAATTAAAAGCATGGATTGCTTCTTCTTCACTAACTCCTTCCAATTCAAAAATCACCCTTCCAGGTTTAACTACCGAAACCCAAAAAGCCACATCACCTTTACCCTTTCCCATTCTAGTTTCTGCGGGTTTTTTGGTTACCGGTTTATCAGGAAATATCCTTACCCATAGTTTACCAGTTTTCTTTAAAGATTTAGTAATAGCCACCCTGGCAGCTTCTAATTGGGCCGCAGTAATCCATGCGGGTTCTAAAACTTGTAAACCATATTCGCCAAAATCTAATTTATTACCAGCAGTGGCCTTGCCTTTTCTTCTTCCTCGATGATGCTTTCGGTATTTTACTCTTTTAGGCATTAACATAATTTTCTCCTTACTTCTTATAAAGTTTCAACATCTCCTTTATAGATCCATACTTTTACGCCGATTGTTCCGTAAACAGTAAAAGCAGTATCGGTTCCATAATCAATATCGGCTTTTATCGTTTGTAAAGGTACTCTGCCTTCCTGAAGCCATTCGGAACGAGCAATTTCCGCACCCGCAATTCTTCCGGAAATTCGTATTTTTATTCCCTTCGCGCCTAACCTTATTGCTTGACTAATATGCCGCTTCATTGCTCGTCGATGAGCTACCCTTTTCTCTAATTCTCGTGCCAATTGAAAAGCAACAATTTTTGCATCCAATTCCGGTACCCGTATTGCTTCTAAATCAATATCCACGTCGACTCTTCGATTAATTAATTTTAAAATCTCTTCTCTCAATTTATCTTTATTCTTACCTCCCCGACCAATAATAAATCCTGGCCGGGCGGTATACACAAAGATATTAATTCTATCAGGAAATCTTAAAATTTCAATATCAGAAATTAGAGCGTCAGCATATTTTCCTTTAAAATAATCTTTTATTTTTAAATCTTCTAAAAGGTATTCCCGATAATTCTTCTCGGCAAACCAATGAGATTTCCATTGCTTAGTAATTCCTAAACGAAAACCATAAGGATGAGTTTTTTGCCCCATTATTCTTCTCCTTTTTTATTTTCTTCAATAGTAGCCACAGTAATATATATATGAGAAGTTCTTCTTCTTATCATCATTGCTCTTCCCATTGGTCCTGCTTGCCATCTTTTTAACATTGGACCAGGCGTTACTCTCGCTTCCTTTACATACAAATCTTCTTCTTTTAATTTTACTTTTCCTGCCTTGTAAATAGCATTGGCAATTGCTGATTTTAAAGCCTTTAAAATAGGTACTTTATGTTTTGGTTTTTGAAGAAAATATAAGATATTTAAAGCTTCCTTAGCATTTTTGCCACGAATTAATTCCAATACTCGATTCGCCTTTTTAACAGAAATTCTTTGATAACGGCTTATTGCTCTTGCTTCCATAAATTATTCCTTTTCTCTTCTTCCTTCTTTTTCTTTTCTTTGGCCAGAATGAGCTCTAAATGTCCTTGTTGGAGCAAACTCGCCTAATCGGTGTCCTACCATTCTTTCAGTAATATAAACAGGAATAAATTTTATCCCGTTATGAACAGCTATCGTATGACCAACAAATTCTGGAGGAATAACACATGCTCGGGCATAAGTTTTTATCACTTTTTTTACTCCTTTTTCATTCATTTCCATTATTTTTTTATAAAGTTTTTGGTCAATATAAGGTCCTTTTTTAGAGCTTCTTCCCATAATTATTTTCTTCTTTGAATAATAAATTTATCTGATGTTTTTCTTTTCTTTCTTGTTTTTTTACCTTTTGCCAAAAGACCTTTTTCAGAGCAAGGATGCCTTCCGCCGTGGGACCTTCCTTCACCCCCGCCCATAGGATGGTCAATAGGATTCATAGCTACTGCTCTAGTTCTTGGTCTTCTTCCCATATGTCTTTTTCTTCCAGCTTTACCAATAGTAACATCTTTATGTTCAGGTTTAGAAACTCTACCAATAGTAGCCATACAATCTAAATGGAATTTTCTTATTTCTCCAGAAGGTAGTTTAACTATTGCATATTTCTCTTCTTTTGCTAATATTTGGCACGCTGTTCCAGCGGCTCGAGCAATATAAGAAGGATAATTAGGATAAAGCTGAAGATTATGGATTTCTACTCCTACCGGAATAAGTCTTAAAGGCATTGCGTTTCCAATTTTTATAGGTATTTCTTTGTCCCGCGTAGAAATTATAGTATCACCAATCTGCAAACCATCAGGAGCGATTATATAACGATATTCACCATCTTGATAACAAACTAAAGCAATCCACGCAGTTCGGTTGGGATCATATTCAATAGAAACAACCTTCGCTGGGATATCGTATTTATCTCTTTTAAAATCAATAATTCGATAATACTTTTTCTCGCCCCCACCTCGGTATTTAGCAGTAATTCTCCCTAAATTATTTCTTCCCGCTTTGTTCTTTTTAATTATTAGTAATGGCTTATAAGGCTCGCGCTTAGGGACACCTTCTAATTTAACCACACTGTAAAATCTTCTTGCTGGCGTTATTGGTTTATATTTTTTAATATATGTTCTCACCGGCATAATTATCTTTCTAATCCTTCTATTCTTTCACCTTCTTTTAAAGTAACAATCGCCTTTTTCCATGAAGAAGTTCTACCTTCAAATAAACCCATTCTTTTTGGTTTACCACGCACATTTATCGTTCTAACTTTTTCAACTTTAACTTTAAAAAGTTCCTCAACTGCCCTTTTAATATCAATTTTATTAGCGTCTTTCTTAACTTCGAAAACATATTGATTATATTCTCTTAATTTTAAAGCCTTTTCAGTTAAAATTGGTCTAATTATTATTTTTCTTGGGTCAAACATAATTCTTTTAATCTTTTAAGACCGCTTTCAGTAAATATAATTTTATCATTAACTAAAACTTCATAGGCATTCAGACTATGAACCGGCATTAAAGTTAAATTAGGAATATTTCGCGAAGCCAACTTTACATTTCGGTCTATTTCTTTTACCACCAGAAGAATATTTTTACTATTAATTTTTAAATTTTTCAAAATATTATGCATCAATCTTGTTTTTGGTTGCTCTAAATTGAAGTCTTCTAAAAAAATTATTGCCTTATCTTGATAGCGAGCAGCAAGGGCAGAAAATAAAGCAAGTCTCTTTTTCTTTTTGGGCAAGGAATAGTAATAATCTCTTGGTTTTGGACCAAACACTACACCACCTTTTCGCCAAATAGGCGAACGGATAGAACCGTGACGAGCTCTTCCGGTATGTTTTTGTGGCCAAGGTTTACGCCCGCCACCTCTCACTTCACCACGGGTTTTAGTACACGCAGTCCCTTGACGTTGATTGTCTAAATAATTAGTAATCGCTTCCCATATTAATCCTTCATTTATTTCTGAAGCAAAAATCTCCCCAGGTATTTCGATTTCTCCTTTTATCTCTCCATTAATATTTAACAATTGTGCTTTCATTTCTCTTTACCTACGGTACTTTTAGCCTTTTTAACAATTACTAAACTATTTCGGTATCCCGGGATAGCGCCAGAGATATAGACTAAGCAGTTTTTTTCATCAATTTTTATGATCTTTAAGTTTTTGACAGTTACTCTTTCACAACCATAATGTCCCGGTAAAGTTCTTCCTTTCCAAGGCCTTCCTGGATCAGTTCCACTTCCTAAAGAACCAATTCTTCTATGAGATTGAGAACCGTGAGAAGCAGGACCGCCGCTCCAACCCCATCTTTTCATACCGCCAGCAAAACCTCTTCCTTTTGTCCAACCAGTAACATCTACTAAGTCTCCTTCTTTAAAAACATCTTTTATTTTCAACTCCTGACCTACTTCAAACTGATCCACATTTTCTACCTTAAATTCTTTTAAATATCTCATTACTGGCAAATTTGCTTTTTTAAAATGACCCATCATTGGCTTGTTACCTTTCTTTTTTTCTTCAAATCCAAGCTGAAGAGCCCAATATCCATCCTTCTCTTTTATTTTTTTTTGAACCACGTAACAGGGACCTAATTTTACGATTGTACACGGAATAACCCTACCTTTTTCATCAAATAATTGGGTCATTCTTATTTTTTTACCTAATAATCCCATCATCTCACATTATTTTAATTTCTACATCCACACCTGCCGGCACTTCTAATCTAATCAATGCGTTAATCATTTCGGGTGTAGCGTTATCAATTTCAATTAATCTTTTATGAATTCGCAATTCAAATTGTTCTCTTGATTTTTTATCAATAAAAGGTGAACGTAAAACCGTAAAAAGCGAACGCTTTGTCGGTAAAGGTATTGGTCCAGAAACTTTTCCACCGGTCTGTCTAATAACTTCCACAATTTGCTTAGCCGATTGATCCAAAATCCGGTGATCATAACTTTTCAATTTAATTCTTATCTTCTCCCCTTTTAATTCTTCAAACTCTCGCATAAATAAAAGTAGTTTATAATTTTAATAAAATTTTTTAAAAAGTCAAGCGGTATCTTCTTCATATTCACAGGCATATTTTTCGTTTTCCCAAACTCTAATTTTTACAATTGGATATTTTTCTTTTATTTTATTAAAAAGATACCGGGCTATATTTTCGCAAGTGGGCACAAAATCAAAAATCTCGTTTAGAAATTTGTGATCAGGTAAAATATTTTTCAAATAATCCTCCACTTCTCGAAAATCAAATTGATAACCAAAATTATTGATTTTTTCTTCTTTGATAAAAACTTCTACTTGATAATTATGACCGTGAACTTCTTCATCGCCTGCCAAGCCTTTCAATTTGTGGGCAGCACTAAAAACGGAACGAACAATTAAATAAAAATTCATTTTTTTATCTTACTTAAATTAAAATCCTGATTGAAAAGTTATGTGAGCAATTCGATTTAAATGAGAATCATTATCTTTATGATTTTTAATTATCTCTCTTAAGGCAAAAAGAAATCTTACTTGCTCGCTAAAATTCCACGCCAGACCAGCATTCAAAAAGCCATAATTTTTCAATGCTCTTTCTTCTTTATGAAAAGAAGAACTGTATTCCAAAATAAGATTAAAATCATTTGGCAACATTTGGTTTATTGATAAAAAGAAATTTACCTTTTCACAATAATTTACTCCGCCGGAGATATTGGTATTTGTGAGATCGATTGTCTTACTTAATAAAAGATAAAAAAATTTTTCCGGCACCGAATAACCTTTGACTGAATCGTAACTACCAAAACCCTGAGTATCAAATCCTAAAATTATGTCGGGGAAAATAAAAGTCTCTTCGCCAATAATCTTTAAACGAATTTGAAATTCGGGTCCTCTTTTTTTAGGAAAGGTAGGCTTACCTTTTCCCAAAATACTATCCCCCGAATAGGAAATTCCTAAATTCAATTTGTCAAAAAGACCGATCCCAAAATTACTCATTATTCCGTTATTTCCTTGAAGCCGAAAACCGATTAAATATTCGCCATGCCCTAAACAATAAGGTGAAGGATTATCAATGAGATAAGTTTGATTAAAAACAATTAATAATAAATTTATAAAAATCATAATTTATTTAATAATAACAAAAAACGAAATAATGTCAAATTATTTAGAACCCGGTCTTTCTAAAGGTAGATATTTTTTACAAAGAGGACAATTTTTTTCTTCAAAAACCGGGATCGCTTTTTTGTATATTGCAAAATATTGAAAATCTTTTATTTTTTGACTTGAACGATCAATAAGAACAGCAATTCCGATAATTTTGGCACCGAAGGTTTTTAAAGCTTTTATTGTTTCTCTTATAGAAGTACCAGTGGTTAATACATCGTCAACAACTAATATCCGCTCGTTTCTATTAATCACAAAGCCACGCTTTATCACTCTTTTTTCGTTTTCTTTTTCAGCGATTACTAAACGTTTTTTTAATTGCCGAGCTACTTCATAGGCAATAATTGCACCGCCAGTAGTCGGTCCACAGACAAGGTCAATTTTTTTGTTTTTAAATTTGTTTTTAATTATTTGGCAGAATTTTGTTAAAAGAGCTGGATTTTCGATTATTCGAAATTTTTCAAAGTAGTATTGAGAATGAAAACCGGAGGAGAGTAAAAAGTGACCTTCCTGTAATACTTGATATTTTAAAAGAAGTTTTTCAATTTCTTTTTTTTTCATTCTAACTTTTAATACTTTCTTTTATTTTAGTAATTAAATCAATTGGGTCTTCCGCTTTTAGTAAGGGACGACCAATTACAATATAATCAGCGCCGGCTTTTACTGCTTCTTCCGGAGTCATTACTCTTTCTTGATCATCACGAGAAATTTCAATAGTGGGCAATCTAATACCGGGAGAAACGACTAAAAAGTCTTTTCCACATTCTTCCTTTATTCTTTTAATATCCTTTGGTGAAGCTACCACCCCATCTAAATTTGATTTTTTAGCAATCAAAGCTAACCTCACAACTAAATCTTGAAATTCTTCTTTTTTTATATTTAAAAATTCAGTTAAACTTTCTTCTTTAAAACTGGTTAAAAGAGTTACCCCGATTATTTTTGGTTTTTCTTTTATATTTTTCTTTTGGCAAAAATTATTAACAAAATCAACAACTCTTCGAAGCATTTCTTCACCACCAAGAATATGAAGATTAAACATATCAACCCGCCATTTTAAACAATTTTCGCATGCCTTCTCTACTACCGAAGGAATATCAAAAAACTTTAAATCTAAAAAAACTTTTTCATTATAATCTTTAATCATCTTTATCACACTCGGACCAGTTTTGGTGAAAAGCGAAATGCCTACTTTAAACATTTCAACCCAACCTTTCAAACGATTTACCATTTTTCTGGCCTTTTGCATCGTATCGACATCCAAAGCTAAAATTATTTTTGTCATATTTCTATTTTTCCGATTATTTCTTTTAAATTTTTAAGTTTATTTTTCTTTGCCCATTTTTTTAAATCTTTAATTATTTCCACTATTCCAAAAGGATTTTGCAAATTCAAAGTTCCAACTTCTACTAACATTGCTCCGCAAGATAAATATTCTAAAACATCCCGATAATTTTTAATTCCACCACAGCCGATTATTGGTATTTTAATAATTTTTTTTATTTTAGCAATAAGATAGAGAGAATAGTATTTTAAAAAATTTCCGGAAATACCCCCGATAATACCACCCAAAAATGGTTTTTGTTTCTCCACATCAATAACTAAACCAGGAATTGTATTAGTAATTGTAACAAAATCACCACCGCCATTTTCTACGGCTTTAGCGATTTCCAATGGATTACATAAAGTTGCTGGAATTTTAGCGATTATTGGCTTTTTAGTATTATTTTTTACCTTTTTTAAAATTTTCTCAACCATTCTTGGTTCTTGCCCCAGCAAAATTCCTCCAGCTTTTACATTTGGACAAGAAAAATTTAACTCATAAGCACAAATCAATTGATGACTGTCAAGAATTTTTATTACTTTTATTATTTCTTCCCCAGATTCTCCTCCAACACTTACAATAAGATTGGTAGTTAAGTTTTTTAAATTAGGTAAAATTCTTTTTAAAAAATAAACTGCTCCTGGATTTTCTAACCCAACAGAATTTATTACTCCACCTTCTATTTCATAAATCCGCGGGGGGGGATTGCCAATTAAAGGATTAAAGGTAATCGTTTTAGTAACTATTCCTCCGGTCTGATTGATTACTTCGGAAAACTTTAAGCCAAAACCATAAGTACCGCTAGCTAATAAAATCGGATTTTGAAAGGTAATATTTTTAATCTTCTGCGTCAAGTTCATAACTTTATTTCTTTTAAAGATAAACAGGGACCCTCCTCACACAAATGAAAATAACCACCTTCTTTTTTAGGAACAGCACAAACGTAGCATAAACCGACGCCACAACCCATTCTTTCTTCTAAAAAACCATAAACTTTAATCGCTTTATTTTCTAACAATAATTTCACTTCCTTTAACATTGCTATTGGTCCAGCAGTATAGACCACATCTATTTTTTCCTTCTCAACAATTAAAGAAATACCATCCGTTATTTTTCCTTTCTTTCCGTAAGTACCATCTTCGGTATAAAAAATAAGTTTTTTAGGTTTCAATTTTTTAAAAGCTTCTTTTAATATAAGTTCTTTACTATTTTTCGCCCCTAAAATAATAAATAAATTTTTTTTATTTTTCTTTAAACTTTTAGTTAAAAAGTAAAGAGGAGCAACTCCTAAACCACCCCCAAGAATGAGAATGTTTTTTTCGTGGGGAATTTCAATTGGTTTACCCAAAGGTCCCAAAATGCTTAACTCGTCGTTTTTGGTTAATTTACTCATTAGTAATGTTCCTTTGCCCACTATCCGAAAGATAAAAAACAAATCCCGATTTTTTATATCGGCGACAGAAAAAGGTCGGCGTAAAATCAAATTGGCATTATCAACCATTTTTATGTGAATAAACTGACCAATTTGGATATGTTTACTAATATTTTCCGCAGTCACCCAAAAGCCGATTATTTCTTGAGAAAAATTTATCTTTCTTTTTATTCTTCCTTTTTCTAAAAAGATTTTGTTCATAAATTTAAAATTTCCTTTGCTTTTTGAGCATATTCACTATCGGGGGCTTCCCCAATAATTTCTCGAAGTAGATTCTCTCCCTTTTTTCTATCCACTTTGGTATAGTAAAGATACGCTGAAGCAAATTTTGCTTTTAAGGCATATTTGCTCTTTGGATAATTTTGATAAACTTTTTCGTATTCTTTAACGGCTAAAGAGGGATTATTTAAAGAAAGCAAATAAACTTCGCCTAATTTAAAATGGTAATAACCTAAATCAGCCGTATCTTTTTCCATATTTAACAATTCGGTCATCAAAGTCTTTTTCCAGCTTATTATCGAAGCCAATTCGGAAGAAGGATTTTTTTGATAAGAAGAATCATAATAAACAAGGGCACTATCAAAATTTCCTTTTTCCTCCCAGTTTTTGCCGATTAAATAGTAGGCTAATTGGGACTCGCTACCTTTAACTTTTCGTAAATAATTAAAAGCTTCTTTATCATTTTCTAACTCTAAATAAATTTTTCCGATAGCAAGATTAATTTGGTTATTTAAATCGCTATACTTATCAATATACTCTTCTAATCTTTTTAAATAAGCGAGTAAAGTATCTTTATTTTTATCTCCAGCACATAGGCAATCAACTATCTTTAATAATATCTTTATCTGTTCTTTTTCATTAGTCTCAACATCTTTTAACTGATAATAAAAATCTTTTGCTTCCCGAAATCGCTCCTGTTCTTGGTAGACTTCAGCAATTTTTAATAAAGCTTCTTTTCTTAAAGGGTGCTTTTTGAAGTGATTCACAAAATAAAGCATAGAATCAATAAAATTTTGATAATCTTTTTGAAAATAATATATCAAAGCAATCCAATATTTACTCAAAGGTTGGTATTTAGGGAAGCGGTCGGTTAAATCTCTTAAAATTTCCATTGTCTTGTGATATTCTTTTAATTCCAAATAAGTCAACGCTTGGAAATAAAGAGCATCGGCTTTCTTTTTATGATTAGGAAAATAAGATAAAAAAAATTGAAACTGTTCCAAAGCTTTACGATATTCTTTTAGATAATAATTACTAACGGCAATAATAAAAAGGGCATCGCCTTCCCATTTAGAATGAGGATACTTAACTAAAAGTAAATTACTTTTCTCTTTTGCTTTTTGAAATTTAGTTTGGGCCTCAGCGACATTAGTAGACTTTAATCCTTCTTGAAAATATTTGTTAGCATTGTAAAAAAGGTTAAAATAGGCGCAATTGGATAATAATAACAGAAAACCAAAAGAATATTTTTTTATTATTCCCAAAGTTTTTCTTCCGGAAAGAAAAATTTTATTTCTCTTTCAACATCTTCTTCCGGATTAGCCGCATGAACTACGTTTTCTTGGATAGAAGTTCCTAAATCTCCCCGAATTGTTCCTTTTTGTGCCTTTTTCGGATCGGTAGCCCCTACCAATTCTCGCAGTCGGAACAAGGCATTTTCACCGGCTAAAAGAATCGCCACTATTGGGCCACTAGCCATAAATTCACAAAGACTTTCATAAAAATCTTTTCCTTTGTGGATTTTGTAAAACTCTTTGGCTTCTTTTAAAGATAAACGCAAAAATTTGATATTTAAAATATCAAAATTATTTTTTTCTACCCGACTAATAACTTCGCCAATCAATTTTCTTTTAACGCCATCAGGTTTAATAATCAATAAAGTTTTCTCTTTTATTAACTTCCCCATTTTCTTATTCTTCTTTTCCAAATCTCCTCAAAAAGAAAATTTAATTTGCAAGTATAAATTATTTCTGACAAATTTCCTTGCCAATGATAAGAAAGTTTTAACTCGGGATAAAATTTACCATAATTTTTTATGGGCAATTCCCATAAATAAGAGAAACCGACCTCTCTCACTTTACTCAGAAAGAGATTAAAGATAAGTTTATTAAAATAATTATAAAATGAAAAATCAAAAGAAAAACCAAAACCATTCTTTTCCGGAAAAATTAAAGTATCAAATTGATAAGTATAAAAATAGGAAAGTTTAAAATCATCTTTCAAAAAAATGGTACCCAAAAAAGTAAGAACCGGCTTAAAAGAATAATCTTTTTTAAATCTATTATTTTTAATAACCATTTGAGAAGTTATCCTTCTTAAAGGTGAAAAATTAACCTCAAGCGAAAATTTTTCGTTCTGAAAAATAAGTCCTAATCGACAATTACCACCAGAATAATTATAGGTAAGAGTTTCTGCCGAAAGAATATTTTTCTCTTTTACTACTGAAAATATCTCCCAATTATTTCCTAAGTTATAATTGCCGTCCAGAAAAAAAGAGAAATTTTTAAAAGAATTAATAAAAATTAGACCTAAATTATAAATACCACCGATTGATTTTATATGCCAAAAATAATCTTCCTTTTTAAAATTTTCTGGTTGATAGTAAATATCGTAATCTTGATTAATAAATTCGGTCAATTGGAAACCAATTTGATAATTTTTAAAAAAGGGAATGAAAAGATAAAATCTTTCTGGTGAAAAATGATAAAGGCCCCTTTTCTCTTTCCCTTCTATTCCTAAAAGAAAATCGTTTCTTAGCGAGAAGAATACCTTGGTACTTGCTAAGGAAGTAAAAAACTTTTTTTTAAATAAAAAGTCTTCTTTTTCATTGCCAAAATAAAAGGGATTAAAGAATGACTGATTAAAAATCAAAAAAAAGATAACAAACATTTTAATTTAATATACCGAAATTTTTTTAAAAATCAATAAAAGTGTTGTGAAGATAAATAAAAACTACTCTTTAAACCGTTCTCAGTTGCTTCGGAAAGGCTTCTTTTTGTTACTAATCTCTAAATTTGCTTTCTTTAAAATAGAATATTTCCAATCTTGGTTCTTTTAACAAAAGATAGCGCGGATAAGAAGAAAAAGGATAGAAATTAATAAAAATACCGAAATTGGAGTCGGGCTTTTCTAACCAGAATTTAACCAAACTTTTTATATCAATTTTTATTCCATTTTTTATAGAATCTCGATAGACTATCTGTCTTTTAAAAATCTCGTACGGAGTTTTTTCTTTCTCGTATTCTTTTAATAATTTTAAAACTATTATCTCATTAGTATCAATTGGAAGATAAGAATTTTCTAATTCCCCAGTTAAAAATAAATCAGCATTTATAATATTGGCTTCTTGAGGAATGTCTTTTAAGTCAAATTTTAAATAAGTAAAAAAATTATAACCAGTACCGATGGCTAAATAATTTTCCGGAATCTCAAATAGTGTGTCGATAATATAGGCGTTACTTATTGGATAAAGAGTATCTTCTTTATTATTTTTTTTAATATAAATTTTGGGCGATCTCCTCTCCGTGCGAGGATAAAAAGAAATCAAGTCCTCTTCGGTCTCTGTGGGAATTAATATTATTCCGAAGTTTGTTTTTATAACCGTATCAAAATGGTTAGGAGATAAAAAGATAATCAATGAATCTTTTTCACCTTCACCGCTACCTAACAATAAATTTTCATAATAATCGCCGCCATAAAAAATCCAACGGAGATCTTTTTTCGCTAATTTCCAAGTAACCTCCTTTTCTTCCCATTCCAATTTTAAAGGATAAATATCAAATTTTACTTTCGCAAAGTTTTTAGTATAAAGGATTAATTTTATTTCTTGACTGTTTAACCAAATAGTATCAATTAAAAATTTTAAAAGGACCCGGGCCTCGTAGTAGGTATTTTTTCCTAAAAATAATCCTTCTTCTCCGCAACCGGGATAGAAAAACCCAAATTTTTCCTTCTCTTTAGGTGAAAGTTCAATTATAGTATCTTTTCCTACCCTTTCTGCTATCCCTTTTTTACCAACTTGGCTATGATCACAAAAGAAAATAAGAAAAATCAAAAATAAAAAATATTTAATCTTCATTTTTTAAGATAAAAAGGTAAATTTTCTTTAAGAAATTGAAGCATGTTATTCTGAGCAAAAAAGACAGCAGTTTGAATAGCGTTTTTTATCGCCTTCTCATTGCTTCGTCCGTGAGCAACAATTACCGTACCATCCACCCCTAATAAAATTCCGCCACCCTGCTCTTCATAATTAAGTTTTTCCACAAACTCCTCTAAAACTGGTTTGGAAAGCCATCTTCGCATCCGGTATTTAGTTTCTGAAGAAAGATAATTAGCCAACGCTTGATTTAATGTTTCCACAATCCCTTCGCCAAATTTTAAAAGAATATTGCCGACAAAACCATCACAAACAATCACATCACTTATGCCTTTAAATATTTCACAGCCTTCAATATTACCGATAAAATTAAGCGGCGATTCTTTTAAGAGATTATAACTTTGTTGATATAATTCCGTCCCTTTATTTGCTTCCTTACCAATATTCAATAAACCAACTGTGGGATTAGCTTTTTTAAATACCGATTGGTAAGCCAAGGAACCTAAAATGGCAAATTGGTAAAGATTGATTGGTTTAACCGTAGGATTAGCTCCCGCATCTATTAAAAGGGAAAATCCCTTGATAGTTGGTAAAAGAATACCAATGCCTGGTCTTAAAATTCCGGATAAAGTACCTAAAATTTTTATAGCAATTATTAATAATACGCCGGTATCACCGGCACTCACAACTGCTGAAACTTTTCCTGCTTTCAATAAAGAAATAGCATTTATAATAGAATTGTTAACTTTTTTCTTCAAAAATTCAACTGGTGAATCAAAAGAAATATCAACAACTTCGCACTCCTGAAATTCTAATCGCGAAGAAAATTTTTCTTCCAACGGGGAAGAAGGAAACAATTCTTTTTTTCCAATGAGAACAATGTGCAAATCCGGATTTTCTTCCAATGCTTTTTCTACTCCTAAAATTTCTGGTTTGGGCGCCGAATCGCTGCCTAAACCATCAACCGCAACTTTAATCATTCTTCTTTTTTACTCACGACGATAACTTCTTTTCCTTTATAAAAACCGCAATGGGGACAAACAGTGTGAGGCAATTTTAATTGGTGGCAATGAGGACATTCCACCCATTGGGGTACTTTTAATTTCCAATGGGTTCTTCTTTTTCTTCCTCTCGATTTTGAATGTCTTCTTTTTGGAACTGGCATATTTTCTCCTTTTTAAAAGATTATTATAATCATAATTTTAAAAATGTCAATAAAATTTAAACTGTTTAGCAAAGATTTTTCAACTTTTGGGTAATCTAAAAGGGAATTTTTCCGTTATAGATAATAGTTGAAGTTTTATTAAATTGTTAAAAGTATTTAATAAGAATTTTCGTGAAAAAAACCGAAGAGACCATTCCCGGAATAGTCTGGTGGATAGTCCCCAGGGAAGTTTTGTTGGGCTTATTTTCTTATTTAATAAGAAGATAATAAAAAAGGTAAACCAAAAAATGGTAAAGTGACTATTTTTGACAATTTAATTAAAAATTTTATAATTATTTTTGATGCGGATAAAAGAAATTACCATTTTCGGGTTTAAGTCCTTTCCCGAAAAAACGCGAATATTATTTTCCAAAGGAATAACTGCTATTTTGGGACCGAATGGCTGTGGAAAAACCAATATTTTTGATGCTTTCCGCTGGGTATTAGGTGAACAGACTCTTTCTTTATTACGTTGCCAACGGGCAGAAGAGTTAATTTTTGGTGGAACTAAAACAACTCCACCTTTAAATTATTGCGAAGTAAAATTGATTATTGAAAATGAGGGTGAGTGGCCGGAATTCAGTAACGAAATTGAAATAAAAAGATGTTATTACCGTTCAGGGGAAAGTGAATATTTTATTAATCGCCAACCTTGTCGCTTAAAAGATGTGCAAGATTTATTTGCTAATACCGGTTCTTCTGCCTATTCAATTTTTGATATTAATCAAATGCGCCGAATTATTCATGGAGAAATTAAAGAATTACTTTATGAAGTAAGCACTTTAAAAAGTTATTTTGAAAATAAAAAAGAAATAGAAAAAAAAATAAACAGCCTTAACCAAGAATTAGAGAGTATGGAAATAATAATCAAAGAAAAACAGCGAACCATCAGAAATTTACAGAAACAGGTAAAAGCTTATAACGAATATTTGCAATTAAAAGAAAAAGAAAAACTCTGTCGTAAGAATTTACTTTTGAAAGAAATTAAAAAATTAAAAAAAATGAAAGAACATTTAGAAAAAGAAATTTCGGAAGAAAACGAAAGGTTTTACCAAAAAGAGAAAGAAATAGAGTTTTTATTAAAAGAAATTAACGAAAACCAAAAAGAGATCGAAGAGATTAAACAAAAAAAAGAAAATCTTTATCAAGAATATCAAACCTTGAAAGAGGAATTAAATTCTTTAGAAAGAGAAGGTTTTATTTGTGAGGAGAAAAAAAATCTTTTAATAAAGGAATTGGAAAAAAGCAAAACCACAAAAGAAAATTTGTCTCTTTTATTAAAAGATTTAGAAGCGGAAAATAAACAATTAAAAGAAAATTTAGACAAATTTGATTTGGAAAAAAAAGATTTGGAGGAAAAAATTAAAATTCTCCGGATCGAACTTGAAGAAAAAGAGAATCTTATTAACCAATTAGAAAAGGAAATTCAGAATTTTTGGGAACTTTTGAGAAAAAACCTTGAAGAACGCCGATTATTAGAATCTTCTTTAGTGAAAATCGATTCGGAAATAACTAAAATTAAAAATTCAATAAGTGAGAAACAGATAAAAAAAGAAGAAATAGAAAAAGAAATTATTAGTTGGGAAAAGAGATTAACAGCAAAAGAAAAAATTCTTGACGAATTAAAAAGTCAATATCTTTCAATTCTAAAAGAAAAAGAAAATCAAGAATTAGTGTTATTAAAAAATCAATTGGGTAACGACTTTTTAGGAACTTTAAAAGATTTTTTAATTGTTGAAGAAGAGTACCAAGATTTAATAAACCAATTATTAAAGGATTATTTAAATTTCTATGTGATTAAAAATTTTTCTCTTTTTGATAATCTTCAATTATTTCTCAATAAGGGATTTATTTTATCATCTTTAGAAGATATAGAAGAAAACCAAAAGATTCAAATAAATAATTCGCCCTTACCGCTTAAAGAGGTGGTAAAATTCAAAGAAGATTGTCCAGTTTTTATTAAACAAAAAATCGAAGAATGCTATTTAGTAAACAATTTAAAAGAAGGTTATTATTTCTACCTAAAAAAACCAAATTTTACTTACCTCACTAAAAATGGCGAAGTCATTACCAAAGAAGGAATTATTGATCTCCGAAAAATAAATAACTGGCAAATTCCCGCGGTTGAAATATTAAAAATTTATACCGAAGTTTATTCTTTGACTAATCTATCAGAAACCTATCGCCAAAAGAAAAATCAGCTTGCGGAATATGAAAACCAAATAGCGGAAGAGATTGAAAGCTTAAATAACCATCTTTTGAGAAAGAAAGAAATAGAGAATAAAATCAACATTTTAAATGAAGAAGAGAAAATTTTGAAAGAAAAACTAAGAACCAAAGAAGAAAATTTAAATGCTCTCCGTAATCAATTTAAACTAAAAAACGAAGAAGCCCACATTTTCTTAAATAAACTTTTAAGCTTGAAGGAAGATTATTATCGAGAAGAGCAAAATTTTTATAAAAAAGAAATAGAAAAAGAAAAAATTAAAAAGGAAATAAACGAATTAAATAAAAAAATAGAATCGCTCGAAAAAGAAATCTCCCAAATTGAAAACGATTATGTTAAATTATCCCCAAAGATTTTCGAATTAAAAGAAAAAAAACAAGCTTTAGAAGAACAATTACCAGAAAAATTAATTGCTAATCTTATCGCTAAAATCCAAGAAAAAAATAAAAAACTCAATGAATATCAAAAAGAATGTTCTTTAATAAAAGATAAAATTACCCAAAAAAAAATTAATTTAGCCAGCCTCGAAAAAGAATTAGAGATAAATGTGGCTAATTTTGTTAAAGAATTTTCCGATTTTCCGGATAATAATGAATCGGGTGATATCGACAATTTAGAATACGAAAGAGAATTAGAGATTATTAGAAAAAAATTATTAGCAATTGGTGAAGTCAATCCTTTAGCCGTTGAAGATTATAATAATGAAAGAACTGAGCTTTTAAACTATCTAAACCAAAAAAAAGATATTCTTCAAGGAATTATCAACCTTAAAAAATCAGCCGAAGAATTAGAAAAAAAAGCTAAAGAAATTTTTTGTAATACTTTTGAAAATGTTAGGAAAGAATTTAAAAACACCTTTACCGAAATATTTTTAGAAGGCGAGGCCGATATTATTATTAGTGAACCCGAAAATGTTTTTGAATCTCCGGTTATAATTACTGCTAAACCAAAAGGGAAAAATCCAAAAAGATTAGAACACCTTTCAGATGGTGAAAAAGCTTTATTAGCTCTTTCCCTTCTTTTTGCTGTTTATCGCATAAAAAAAACTCCTTTTTTGCTTTTAGACGAAGTAGACGCTCCTTTAGATGACATAAATATTAAACGTTTTGTCAAATTTTTGAAAGAACTTTCTCGAGAAACCCAAATAATTATTATCACTCATAATCGGTTAACATTGGAAAACGCTGATATTCTTTTAGGAGTTACTACTGTCGAACCGGGAATTTCTAAGGTTTTCACTATAAAAATGGATTCCCAATGAATATCTTAGAAAAACTTAAAAATGCCCTTAAAAAAACAAAAGAAAAATTTAAAGAGATAATTTCAACAGATAATTTAGAAAAATTAGAAGAGGGCCTACTTTCTGCAGATGTTGGTAGCCAATTAACCAAAATTTTAATCGAAAAGTGTAAAAAAACTCCGGGTAATAAAAAGGAGATATTGAAAAAAGAATTGATTAAAATTTTATCAATACCTTACCAAGAAAATCTCTTTTCTTTACCGAAAGTTATTTTAATAATTGGTGTTAACGGCAGTGGCAAAACAACTACGGTTGGGAAATTAGCCCATTATTATAAAATTAATAATAAAAAAGTAATTATCGCTTCAGCAGATACCTACCGGAACGGAGCCACCGAGCAATTAAAAATATGGGCGGAAAAAATAAACACCGAGATTATTCTTTCGCAAAAAGGTCAGGATGCGGCAGCAGTTGTTTTTGATGCTATAATTTCTGCCCAAAAAAGAAATTTGGATATACTCTTAATTGATACTGCTGGTAGACTACACACCCGAAAAGAATTAATTGAAGAATTAAAGAAAATTGTGCGGGTAATAGTTAAAGTTAAAAAAAGCCAGCCGGAAGAGATTTTTTTAACAATAGACGCTTCGGTTGGGCAAAATGGTATTGAACAAGCTAAAATTTTTCAAAAAGAAATTGGAGTTACTGGTATAATTGTTACTAAATTAGATGGGACCGCAAAAGGGGGTATTTTGATTCCCATCGCTTACGAACTTAAACTGCCAATTCGTTATATTGGTTGCGGCGAAAATATTGAAGATTTAATTCCTTTCTCGGCTGAAGATTTTGTAAACACAATTTTTGATTTTGAAAATTAATTGTTGAAATTAGAAAATTAAAGCTTATAATTTTAAAAAGGAGGAGGTTATGGTCTTAGCTAGTGAAATTAAAGAAGGAATGGTTTTAAAAATGGAGGACGGCTTTTATAAAGTTGTGGCTGCTGAATATAAAGCCGGAACCGCTAAATTTGGTAGTTTGGTCCATCTAAAATTAAAAAATCTTCAAACCGGTTCTTTTACGGAAAGACGATTTAGCCCGGATGAAAAATTAGTTGATGTGCACCTCGAAATAATAGAAATGGAGTATGTTTATAATGATGGTGAAAATTTTTATTTTATGCATCCAGAAACTTACGAACAGTTTCCTCTACCTAAAAATATTATTGGCGATTTCGCCATTTTTTTAAAAGAAGGATTTAAAATTAAGGTTGAATTTTACGAAGGAAAACCAATAGATTTTATTATGCCCAAGACGGTAGATTTACGCGTGGTGGAAACTGGTGCGGGTGTGAAAGGCGAAACTGACGCTGCTTATAAAATTGCTAAATTAGAAAACGGCTTAGAAATTATGGTTCCGCAATTCATCAAGATAAATGATATTGTGAGAGTAAGTACCGAAACCAAAAAATATCTGGAAAGGGTAAAATAATTATTTTAAAGAATAAAGAATTGTTAATGCTATTGGGAAAACCGCCGAAAAAATTTGTAAATAATCTTCCCAAAATTTTATAGGTATACGTGGGACAAAAATAATATCTCCCGGCAAAAGTTCTAAATTGGTTATTTTTGAAATTTTTTTACCTTTCCTTATAACGTAAGTTTTTTTAATGTCGGCATATCGAGTGTATCCCCCAGCCATGGCAATATATTGAGAAAGTGTCAAATTGTTCTGAAATTTAAACGCTTGGGGATTTACCACTTCACCGTTTACATAAATATTATTCTCTATTTCTGGGATATAAATCACATCGCCATCTTTTAACTCTAAATTATAAGAGTAATCTTTTTCCACCAATAGCTTTCTTAGATTGAGAGGTATTTTAATTTTAGAAGCTCCGGCTATCTCTCTTTCTAAATAAGCATTATCCAAATCTGCCCAAGGGGTTACTCCGCCAGCTTTTTTTAAAACCTCTAATAACCTTTCTCCCTCGCCTAATTCGTATCTCCCTTCACTAAATCTTTCTCTCTCCACAGTGGTCACAGCAGTTCTTAAACGGTATTCTCCCCGGCCAAAAATTGCTCCTTTTACTTGAACACTTTTATTAATCGGTGGAACATAAATTTTATCGCCCGATTGAACAAAAGGATTAGCGGTTATATCTCCTTCATTTTCAAATTTTTCAATATTTACTTTTAAAGTATCTTTGCCTCTTATTAATTTGATATTTATTTTTGAACCATTAGGGGTTATACCACCGGCTTTCGCGATTATTTGCGAAACCCTTTCTACCGGCAAAGCATAATAAGTGCCCGGATAATATACCTCTCCGGTAACCAACACGACACCCGAACGAAGACCAACCAGAGTAAGGGCAACTTGGACATCTTTGTAATATTTAAGAAAGATTTTGGTCAAAGAATCTTGGGCTTCTTTTATTGTTAACCCACTTATTCTTATCACCTCTACTGTTTCTAATCTTTCTAAAAGGTTAGTTTTCAGCATAATTTGAATCTTGCCTTCATAGGTAACCCAAGTATTATAAGAATAATTTACTTTACCTTTAAGGGTGACTAATAAATTATCACCGGGCATCAATACGTATTCTTCAGAAATTATCGGTGCTTCCACACCAATCAACTCACTGGTTCTTGCCGACGAAACTGTAGTGCCAGCAGTACCGGGAATTGTCAGGGGCGAGAAAGAAGATGGGGAAGTAATTTGTTGAGTAATTATTAAATAAATAATCAGCTTAACCATTTAATAATTTTATAAAAATTTATCCTAAAATCAATGTTGACATAATTGAAAATCTCATTATAATCAATGAATGAAAAAAAATTTTTTTGCTGCTATAATTTTATTTATTACTGATTTTGGAATATTATCTTTTTCTTACTTTCTCGGTTACCTAACAAGGGCAATAATTTTACCGAAAATATTTTCTAATCTTTCCCATCCTTTACCTTTTACTATTTTTGGTTCTCGTTTTTATTTTCTGTTTATTTATCTTTTAATATTTTTTTTCAACGATTTATATACCAAAAGATTTGATATTGCTGAAGAACTTCAAAAATTGTGGAAGGGACTTTTGTTAGGAACAATCATCATCATCTTTTTAGCCTATCTAACCCAAATCTATGTTTTTTCGCGATTGGTGATACTATTAGCTTTTTTCTTTTCACTAATTTTGCTACCTCTTGCCCGCTGGTTTATCAAATTTTTACTCACCGAAGTCGGTATTTTTGTCAAAAAAGTTAAAATTATTGGCGAAGAAAACATTACCAATGAAATTAAAAAAGAAATTAGCCGTCGAAAATATTTAGGTTACCAAATAACCGCGGGTGAAGAAGTGCCTGATGTAATTATCCTAACCGATAAATTTTTAAAAGAGAAACCATCTTCACCACTTTCGGAAACTTTTATTTTAGCTGACTTAAATATTTTGGAAACCCAGAATATCGAGCTGGAAAAAATTGGTCGGTATCTTTTTTTAAAACCAAAATATAATCTTTTAAAACCTTTTAACATTTTTCTAAAAACGGTTATTGATTATGTTTTATCAATAATTCTCTTCATCTTATCTCTACCTTTATTTTTACTAATTGCTATTTTAATAAAATTAACTTCCAAAGGATCAATTTTTTATAAACAAGAAAGAATCGGTTTAAGCGGTAAGATTTTTACAATTTATAAATTTCGAACTATGAAAATAAATGCCCAAAGATATCAGGAAATTTTTAAAAAACAATATTTTAACGAATGGCAAAAAAAGTTAAAAGTTCCGGGAAGTGAGAAATTGATAACTCCCATCGGAAAAATTTTAAGAAGATTTAGTTTAGATGAATTACCCCAATTGATAAATATCTTAAAAGGCGAAATGTCTTTGGTTGGTCCTCGTCCCTATCTACCGGAAGAACAGGAATTAATTAAAAATTATTTACCATTAATCTCTAAAGTTAAACCCGGTTTAACTGGATTGTGGCAAATTTCGGGAAGAGGAAACCTTTCTTTGGAGGAAAGACTTTTGCTGGATGAGTATTATGTTAAAAATTGGTCGCTCTGGTTAGATTTAGCCATTATTCTTTTAACTTTCAAATCCATTTTGATATACGAAAATCCCTATTAAATTATTTTTTAATAGGATAAACAAAAAATACAATTAAAGAAGAAATGGTTACCAAAATGCCGATAAAAAGTAGAATTTTTGTACGTGGAAAAAAATAGGTTAGCTGCCCGATAACCAAGGCAAAAAAGCCAAAAAACAAATGGAGAAACCATTCTTTTAGAGAAAAAATTTTCCCCCGCAATTCCTCGGGAACATTTTCTTGCAAAATAGTATCTTGAACAACAAAAATCGGCGAAAGTAAAAAACCACACAAAAAAACTAAAAAAATTACCAACGGAAGATTTTTAACCAAAGATAAAAAAATGGTTAATACTCCAAAAATAAAAAAACTTCCAATTAAAACTAATCTTCTTTCTAATTTATATCCCAAAATCCCATAAGCCAATGAGCTTAAAATTAATCCTAAAGAGCCTATCGTTCCTAAAAAACCTACTCCGGAAGCACCCAATTTAAAGTTTTCTTTCTGAATAATCGGTATATAAAGTACCATCGCCGCGGCACCTAAAATTACAAATAAAAAAATTGATATCATCACTATTTGAACCTGAGAATTTTCAAAAACAAACCGGGAAGTTTTTTTTAAATCGTTAATCATAATTTTTAAATTAATTAAGATCAAATTAAAAAAATTCTTTGGTTTTTTTCCCCCAATACCTTCGAAATTTATTTTTTTTAATTTTATTCGAGCAAAAAGATAAATTAGGGCGATAACTGAAACCCAATAAGTAAAAGCATCAATATAAAAACCTGCTGCCCAACTATAGGGGATGCCGAATTTTTTCCAAATCTGCCAGTCAACAATAAAACCACCAACCAAGATGCCTAAAAGAGTAGCTAATCTTCCTAATAAATTATTGAAAGAATTAGCCGCTAATAACCTTCTTTTCGCTACTAAATAAGGAAGAATAGATGAACGGGTAGCATTAAAAAATAAACTTAATAAGAAAACGACAAAACAAATTATATAGATATAAATCAAATTTAAGGTTTTAATAATTAAAAACGGGATACTCCCGACTAAAAGAGCCCGAAAAAAATCACTGTAGATTAAAATTTTTCTCTTATCCCAACGATCAATAAAAATTCCGGCAAAAGGTCCAAAAATTACCGTGGGAAGGGTAATAACAACTGAAAGAAGAGAAATTGCTCGTGAGGGGTCAATATTTTTTTTTTGTCCTAAAAAACTAATCATACCTAAAAGTGCCATATAATCTAATTTGTCACCAAAAAGAGAAAAAGCTTGAGAAACTGAGAAAATCATAAAATTTTTTATTTTAAAAAGGTTAAAAAATTCGCTTTTTTTAATAGCCCGGTCAACCATAATTTATGAGGAAGTAAGTATTTTATAATAAAAATTTTCCACTTTTATGCTGATTTTCTCCCAGCTGTAATTTAAAGCTTTTTCTCGTCCTTTTTCACCCATTTTTTTTGCTGTTGATTCATCTTTTGCTAATTCAATAACTTTTTCAGCAATTTCTCTAAAATTGCAAGGAGAAACTAAAAATCCTTCTTTTCCGTTTTCCATAATTTCTTGATAACCGGGAATATTAGAAGCTACTATTGGCCGACCACAAGCCATTGCTTCCAAAAGGATAATACCAAAGCTTTCGGCACCTATAGAAGGAGCTACAAAAATATTACACGTAGTGTAATAACGAGGCAAATCTTCAAAAGGAACAGCGCCACAAAATATTACATTTTTTTTTACTTCTGAGGAGAGGTACTCGTGATAAGAATATCCCAATACTCCCTTACCGATAACTAAAAGTAAAAAATTAGGAAATTCTTTTTTTATTAATGGGAGTGCTTGTAAAAGATATTTTAAACCTTTTCGTGGTTCAAATCGGCCGACAAATAACAATCGGGGATAATAATTAAAATATTTTTCAAAAGGAGGTGCCTCCGGATTAAAAAAATTAATATTAACACCGTTAGGAATTATTTCGTATTCACCAGGAAAATATTTTTCGGTTGCAATTTTAGCTGCGTTGGAAACAGCAATAATTCCGTGTATTTTTTTAAAAAAGGGATATAAATAGGGACGAAAAAGTATATAACCTAAACTGTTTTTAAAATAAGAATGAAGAGTTATCACATTTTTTGATTTAGAAAATTTTAAAATGTAAAGCGGTAAAACCGGAGCCAAAGAACCATGAATATGGATAATATCAAAATTGTTTTCTTCAACTATTTCCTTTATCTGCTTACCCAATCGCCAACCAAATGGAAAAGCAGCAAAAGATTTATTAGCCCGAAAAACTAATGCTTTTCCTACTCGATAGACATTCTTTTCATCTTCTTCTTCCGGGTATAAAGGGTTAGTAATTTTAAATAAACGATTAACCGAGAATTTTGTAGTCAATATTTTTACCACGTGATTTCTTCTTCTTAATTCTTGAGACAGATTATAAATATGAACCGGTATACCACCAATATAAGGAAAATAAACATCGGAGACCATTAAGATTTTCATCAACTAAAAAAAGGAAAGTTTCCTGCCAATTTTTTTTCTTTTTGCTATTTTATAAACCTGATAGGCACACACCAAATCTTGAATACCCAAACCAGTAGAATCAAAAATTGTAATTTCATCATCTTTTTCTCGACCGGGAATTTTGCCACAAATAACCTCTCCCAATTCACCTTTAATATCTTCTTTTTTAATTATTCCTTTTTCTAAAGGTACATTAATCTCACCCGAATGAGATGCCTGCTCCCAATCGTCAATATATATTTTTCCTTTTTTTAATATCTCGGGATCTAACTCTTCTTTTCCCGGCGCATCGGCACCAATAGCATTAATATGGGTACCGGGTTTAATCCATTCCGCTTTTACTATTGGCTCTCTTACTGGTGTTTGAGTAGAAATAATGTCGGCCTCTTGAACACACTCTTCAATAGAGGAACAGATAATAATCGGTATACCTAATTGGGATTGAAATTTTTTTTGAAAATTTTTAGCTACTTTATAGTTAATATCATAAATCTTAACTTTTTTAATTTTTCTAACTTTAATAATCGCTAAAAGCTGCGTCGCTGCTTGAACACCTGCGCCTACCAAAGAAAGTACCGAAGCATTTTTACGAGCCAAATATTTCGTTGCTATTCCCCCCGCTGCCCCAGTACGAATGTTGGTAATTTCAGTTCCGTCCAAAATTGCTAAGGGTGCTCCGTTTTTTGGTGAGATTAAAACAATTGTCGCCATCACACTTGGTAATCTATATTTTAAAGGATTATTAGGATGAACATTAACAACTTTAACACCAGATATTTCGTAAGTAGGAAGATAAGATGGCATCACCCGAATATCCCCTTGGTATTTCTCGTAAAAAAGGTATACCTTTGGCGGCATAATTACTCGTCCCATTCCTTTTTCGTAAAAAGCCTTTTCAACCGCTTTGAGCGCAATATCCATTTTTAAAATTTTACTCACATCTTTTAGATTTAAAAATAAAACTTCCATTATTCCTCCTTTTATTGTAGTTCTTTAGGCAAAATTTTACTTATATCCTCTTCATTAATATTACCAACACTCGCCACACTAAAATCTTTTAAAGAATCTAAAATTTTTTCCGTCACCAAATCAACCTGTTCTTTTCTTATTTGGGTGTAAGTATCTAAAATTTCTTGAACGGAAAAACAACGGCCGTAAATAAATTCACTCTTCGCTAAGTTAAAACTCCGATTTAAAGGATTTTCTAAATGAATAACAATTGTTCCTTTAGTATAATTTAAAGCAATCTCATATTCTTTTTCGGTAAGTTTTTTTTCTTTCAATTTTATCAGCTCTTCAACCACTATCTTTAAAGTTTTTTCCAATTTTGTTTTGTCACAAACAAAGTAAACACCAAAAATTATTACGTCAACATAAAAATCAACAAAAGAAGAAATTTGATATACTAAACCTTCATCTTCTCTTACTCTTTGAAAAAGCCGCGAGGAAAGCGAACCACCTAAAGAAGTGTTAAAAATTGTTAACGCATATTTTTCGCTTTCCTCTTTTAAAAATATCTTTTTCCCTAAAACAAAATGGACACTATCCAAATCTCTTTTTCTTTTAACGCCAATTTTATTAGCGGGAAAGGCTTCGTCAATCTTTCTTTTTATTTCTCCCTTTTCTTTTAAAAAAAGTTGTTTACCGATCTCGCGGTAAACGTCAAAATTGTCCAAATCACCCACCGCACAAATAACCATTTTATCTTTAGTATAGTTTTCTTGATAAAATTTTTTAACCATCTCCGGGGTGAATTTTTTAATTGTTTCTATCTCCCCAGCAATTGGCATTCCTAAAGAAGTATTTGGAAAAAGAGTTTGAAAAAAAAGATTAAATAAAATCTCTTCATCATCTTCATTAGCGTTTTTTATTTCTTCAATTATTACTTCTTTTTCTTTTTCGAATTCTTGAGAATTAAAAAGCGGATAGGAAACTATTTCCGCAAGTAATTCGCACACCAATTTAGCAAATTCTTTTAAAAATCGGGCATAAATGCCGGTCATTTCCTTGCTGGTAAAAGCGTCTAAAATACAGCCAAGAGATTCAGCGTAATAAGAAATCTCTTTAGCAGTTTTATTTTTAGTTCCTTTGAAAAGCATGTGTTCGACAAAATGAGAAACTCCGTTCAGGTTCAAAGGTTCATCACGGGAACCGTGATTAAAAGCGATACAAAGAGCAACTGAAGGATGATAAGGTCGGTGTTCTAAGATTATAGTAACACCGTCAATTTTTTCTTTTTGTATCATTTACTCCTACAGCTTTTCGCGACAATTGAATCCTGCCCATTTCGTCAATAGCAATTACTCGCACAAAAACTTTGTCACCTATTTTTACTTCGTTGGATAAATTTTTAACTCGATAATCAGCCCACTGAGAGATATGACAAAGTCCTTCTTTACCCGGAGCGATTTCAATAAAAACGCCAAAAGGAGCTATTCTTTTAACTTCTCCTAAATATACTTTACCAACTTCCACATCTTCAACAATTGCCATAATTCTTGATTTCGCTTTTTCAATTGCCTCTTCAGTTGGACCAGAAATAGTTATTTTCCCATCATCCTCAATAAAAATTTCCGTATCAGTTTCATCAATTATTTTTCTAATAACTTTTCCCCCGGTGCCAATTACTGCCCCAATTTTATCTTTAGGAATTTGAAAAGCAAAAACCCGGGGAGCAAAAGAAGAAAGACATTTGCGTGGTTGGTCAATAGACTTGGCCATTAATTCTAAGATTTTTTTATGAGCAACCCGAGCTTTTTCCATTGCTTCTTTTAAAATTTCTAAAGGTACGCCTTGAATTTTTAAATCTAATTGAATAGCAGTAATCCCATCTTTGGTACCAGCAATTTTAAAATCCATATCTCCATAATGATCTTCCGTACCAGTTATATCGGTAAGAATTACATAATCATTATCTTCTTTAATCAACCCCATGGCGATACCAGCAACTGCTTTTTTCAAGGGTACCCCCGCATCCATTAAAGAAAGGGAGGCTCCGCAAACTGTAGCCATTGAAGATGAACCGTTAGACTCCAAAATATCAGAAACTACTCTTATAGTATAAGGAAATTCTTCTTCGGTAGGCAAAAGATATTTAAAAGCCCTTTCGGCTAAAAAACCGTGGCCAATTTCTCGTCTTGTTGGTGCTCTTAGGGGTCTCACTTCACCAGTAGAAAAAGGTGGAAAATTATAATGAAGCATGAAACGTTTTGTTTCTTCTCCTTCTAAATCATCAATAATCTGCTCATCACTTTTGGTTCCCAAAGTAACCACCGCCAAACATTGAGTTTGACCACGAGTAAAAAGAGCCGAACCATGGGTTCGAGGCAATACCGACACCGCACAAGAAAGTGGCCGAATTTCATCCGGAGTTCGACCATCAAATCGTTTGCGTTCTTTTATTATCAGTTCACGCATATACTTTCTTGCGATTTCTTCCATTACATATTGGATTTGATTTTCGCAATCGGGATACTTTTCTTTCAACAATTCAAAAGCTTCTTCTCGAATCTTTCGTAAGTTCTCTTGTCTTTCCTTTTTATCAACAATTTGATAAGCCTGAATCACCTTTTCTTTTATTAAACTACTTATTTCTTTTTCTAATTCCTCCGGTACCAATCTTTCTGGAATTTCTAATTTAGAAACATGGCTACTCACCAATCTTTCTTGAGCATCAATTATTTTTTTTATCTCCGCCATTGCTATTTCAATGGCTTCTATTATCTCTTGAGGAGAAACTTCTTTACCATCGCCTTCTAACATTACTGGAGTATTTTTAGTACCGCTTACTACCAAGTCGAGAGTAGAGATTTCTAATTCTTTAATAGTAGGATTCACCACATATTTCCCTTCAATTTTACCAATCCGAACAGCACCTATTGGTTCCAAAAAAGGAATTTCTGACAAACACAAACTAGCAGAAGCACCGATAATTCCTAAAATATCTCCTTCGTTTTCCTGATCGAAAGAAAGAAGAAAACTGATTACTTGGATTTCTTGATTAAACCCTTTAGGAAAAAGCGGCCGTATTGAACGATCAATTAAACGAGAAACCAAAATCTCTTTATCTCGCGGTTTTCCTTCTCTTTTAAAAAAACCGCCAGGAATTTTACCAGCAGCGTAAGCTAATTCTCGATAATCCACCGTTAAAGGTAAAAAATCTTGGAAAGTGGTATTTTTTTCTTTTTTATAGGTAACGGTGGTTAAAACCACCGTATCACCATAACGAACTAATACACTCCCATCAGCCTGTCGCGCCAGATTTCCCGTCTCAATGGATAAAAGTTTTTTCCCAATCTCTATCTCAACTTTGCTCATTAACCCTTTAAACCTAATTTTTCAATAATTTTAAGATAGCGTTCTTTGTGATACTTCATTAAATAATTAAGATGTTTACGCCTTTGATTAACTAATTTTATTAAACCTCTTCGGGAATGTTTATCCTTTTTATGAATCTGTAAATGTTGAGTTAAGTTTTTTATTCTTTCGGTCAAAATCGCTATTTGTACTTCGGGCGAACCCGTATCCTTTTCGTGAAGTCTAAATTGTTCAATAATCTCTTTTTTTCTTTCTTTTGTTAACCCCATAGGCTCCTCTTTTTTAATTTGTTAATAATTATAATTAGAGAAATCCATAAGTCAATAATTTGACTTAAAAAAAATTTTTATTTTAATTAACCTATGATTATTATTGATGGTTCTTATGGTGAAGGTGGTGGACAAATCTTAAGAACTTCTTTGTCTCTTTCCGCTTGTCTTAAAAAACCATTTTTTATTAATAATATCAGGAAAGGCCGAGCTAAACCGGGGATTTTACCCCAACATTTAACAGCAATAAATGCCTGTTCTCAAATTACTCAGGCAACCGTTGAAGGTAATGAACTTTTTTCTTTAACGCTAAAATTTATACCCAAAACTATTATTGGTGGCGAATATTATTTTAATGTGGCGGAAAAGAAAAAAAGTGCTGGTGCAGTTACGCTCGTAATCCAAGCAATTTTGCCGATATTATTTTTTGCCCCTTCACCTTCAAAGATAAAATTAGAAGGCGGGACCCATGTACCTTTCAGTCCCATCTTTGATTATTTAGAAAATGTTCTGCTTTTAACAATAAAGAAATTCTCTTTTTTTTGTCAGGCAAAAATTGAAAGATATGGTTTTTATCCGGTAGGCGGTGGTCGAGTAGTTTTAGCAGTAGAACCATTTAAAAAGGCAACACAAAATTTTTTTGAGTTTTTAACCCGAGGAAAATTGAAAAGAGTTAAAATAATTTCCAAAGTAGGCAAATTAAGTAGAAGTATTGCCCAAAGACAAGCAGAAAAAGCTTACCAAATTTTAAAAGATTTCAATCCAGAAATTTCGATTGAAGAAATTGAAAGTCCTTCTCCTGGTACTTATACTTTTATTTTTGGAGAATTTGAAAATATTAACGTCGGATTTTCCTCCTTAGGTGAAATTGGTAAGCCAGCAGAAAAAGTAGCCGAGGAAGCGGCTAAGGAATTTTTAGAATATTATAATAGCGAAGGCGTCGTTGATTATCACCTGGCTGACCAATTACCCGTATTTATCATCCTTAGTAATATTCATTGCCGTTATCAAACAAACAAAATTACTAATCATTTAAAAACTAATCTTTGGGTAATTCAAAAATTTTTACCCGAGAAAAAAATTATCTTTGATGAAGAGAAAAAATTAGTTGAAATTTATTAAAACTACGGAGAGAAGAAAGTGGGGTGGTAAGGTTCAGGCAAAATAAAGGAGGGACTATTTGTCTGATAGAATATAAGGAGGTTATTAAATGGGATACCTGAACCCTTGCCTTTCTTCTCTCCGTAGCAAAATTTTTTTTACTCATTACTATCAAACTCATTTGAGTATATTTTAACAAATTTTTTTAAAAAGTCAATAATAATAAACAATATTAGCCTGCTTTTTGGACTCTTCTCTAAATTGAAAAATGTTGGTAGTTTTTTATAATAAGTAGATGATATACAAATTTGCCCCCCAAATTTTATTTGATTATAATGATATTCTTTCGGCTATTCAATTTGCTTTTGAAAATAACTTTCCGGCAGTAGAAATCAATCTTAATAATTTCTATTTTCTTTATCATTTAGAAAAAAAAGCGGAGCGAAAAAAAATTTTTGAATTTAGTAAAGAAAAAAATGTTGAACTTCTTTTTCACGCTCCCGAAGGAATTTCTTTATTTTTGATTAACGAAGAAATAAAAAATTTCTCACTAAATTTTTATAAAAAAATTTTTGATTATTTAACGGAAGTTGATGCCAAAAGGATGACTGCCCATTTAGGTAACGATTTTACTTTTGGTATTTCGGGCAATAAAGTGCAAACCTATCAGGTCTACCAGAAAGAATATGAAGAATATTTTGATAATATTTTTTTAGAATTGAAAGAATATATTAAGAAAAATAAAAATCTCTATTTCTGTATTGAAAATGTTGGTGGCTTTCGTTATCTTTTTATTCTAAATCTTTTAGAAAAATATTTGGGAGAAAATTTTGCTTTAACCTTAGATACTGGTCATATCAATCGTTTAGAAAAAGAGGCAAGAAAAAGAGAAATCAATTTTTTCGAAAAGCATAAAGAATTTATTAAAGCTTGCCATCTCCATGATAATGATGGAACTTGGGATCAGCATAATATTATTGGCAAAGGTAATATTGATTTTTTGTATTATTTTCGTTTATTAAAGAATAATGATTGTTATTTCATCTTTGAAGTCCGACCAAAAGAGTCCGCACTTATTTCTTATGAAAATTTTATTAAAATCTTAAAAGAAAATGGTGAATTATAAAATTTTGGTTACTGGTGCTACTGGTTTTATCGGTAGCCACATTTGCGAAACTTTAGTAAAAAAAGGGTACGAAGTAGCGATTTTAGTAAGGAAAACCTCTAATCTTTCTTTTTTAAAAGATTTAAATTTAAAGATTTATTATGGTGATTTACTTAGCAAGGAAAGTTTAAAAGAAGCGATAAAAGAATGTCATTATATCATCAATTGTGCTGGGAAAATTCTGGGAAAAAAAAGGGATTATTATCAGGTAAATTATCGGGGAACTGAAAATCTTATTGAAAATATTTTAGAATTGAAACCGCCATTAAGACTTTTTATTCATCTTTCAACATTAGCCGTTTGTGGACCAGGAGAAAATATTAAAGAAGATAAAAAACCAACGCCGCTTTCGGTTTATGGTATTTCCAAATTACTGCAAGAAAATTTATTATTAAAATATTGTCAGCAAATTCCTTTAATTATTTTAAGATTATCAGCGATATACGGACCCCGAGATAGAGAGAGTTTAAAATATTTTAAGATTTTAGAAAAAAGATTGGGGTTAATATTCGGAGGCACTTTCTCCTTATGTTATGTTAAAGATTTATGCGATTTAATTGTTAGTATTATTGAAAATAATAAAGAATTGAAAAGCGGTGAAATTTTTAACATTGCTGATGGTAATTGCTATACTTTTCAACACATTGTTTCCGCTTATGAAAAGATTACGCAAAAAAAAGTTTTAAAAATCTATTTGCCGAATTTTTTAGTCTTCCTTATTGGTTATCTCTGGCAGAGAGATAAAGTAAAGGATTTAACGGCCTCATGCTATTGGGCAAGCATTGAAAAAGCAAAAAAGTTATTAAATTTTGTTCCCAAATATTCTTTAATTGCGGGTCTCCAGGAAACTTTAGAATGGTATAAAAAAAATAATTGGCTGGGAAGATGACAAAAAAAGAAGTCTTAAAGAAAATCATTGAACTTTTAAAAGCTAATAAAGTGAAAGTGATATTTGACAGTAAAATAAAAGAAGGGGGCCAATGTCGGCTTTATGATAAAAACTATGTTATTATCCCTTCAACCTATGATTTAGAAAAACAACTTTCGCTTCTGCTGAATGTGACCAAAAATTTAAATCTTGAAATTGATGAAGAAATAAAAAAGTTAATGGAGAAATATCGATGAGCTATGTTATTTTATACACAACCATTGACAATTTAAATATTGGTAAAAAAATTGTTAAAAAACTTTTAGAAGAACGGCTAATTGCTTGCGCCAATATCTTCCCAATTACTTCCTATTATTGGTGGAATAACAAAATCGAAAAAGGCAAAGAGTACGGGATATTTTTAAAAACCAAAAAAGAAAAATATCAAGCCATCGAAAAGAAAATTAAAGAATTACACCCTTACGAAGTCCCTTGTCTTTTGGAACTTAATATTAACCGCGGCTATAAAAAATATCTTGATTGGCTTGCTAAAGAACTGAAAAAATAATTTGACTTTTTAAAATTTTTTGTTAATATTATAATTTAACTTATTATGAAACAATTAACACCTTTAGAAAAAAGACATTTAAGAATAAGAAAGAAAATTTTTGGAACTACCGAACGGCCAAGATTATTGGTGAAAAGAAGTAATAAACATATTTATGCTTATTTGATAAACGACGAATTGGGAAAAATGATAACGGGTGTGGCTTCTACCAAAAAAGAGTTTCAAGAAAAAATGAAACAATTGGGAATCACCAAGAAGACCCAAATTGCCTATGAACTGGGAAAATGGCTGGCCGAAAAGGCGAAATCCTTAGGGATTGAAAAAGTTGTTTTTGACCGCGGCGGATATAAATATCACGGACGGGTTAAAGCAGTTGCTGAAGGTGCTCGGGAAGGTGGTTTAAAATTTTAAAGTAAATTATGGCTCAAGAATTTATTGAAAGGGTTATTGAAATAAAAAGAGTATCTAAAGTAACCAAAGGTGGTAAACGATTAAGAATTTCGGCAGTTGCCGTTGTTGGTGACGGAAAATCAATGGTAGGAGTTGGCCACGGAAAAGCGGTAGAAGTTGCCCAAGCGGTAAGAAAAGCAATTGAAAGAGCCAAAAAGGAGATGGTAAAGATATCAATAAAAGAAAGAACTATTCCCCACGAAGTAACGGGAAAATACTGTTCGTCAAAAATACTTTTAAAGCCAGCTTCGCCAGGAACCGGAATTATTGCTTGCCGTCAGGTCCGAGCGGTATTAGAAGCCTTAGGGCTAAAAGATGTTCTTTCCAAATCCTTTGGTTCTCGAAATCCTCTTAATTTGGCCCGAGCAACTATTAAAGCCTTACAACAGTTAAGAACTTTGGAAGAGATTGCTCAAGCCAGAAATAAACCGATAAGTTATTTTGTTGAGAAAAAAGATGAAAAAAATAAAAGTAAAACTGGTTAAAAGTTTAATTGACCAAAAAGAAACTCATAAAAGGACGGTAAAGGCTTTGGGACTTAAAAAAATAAATTCCGAAAATATTTTACCCGATAATCCGCAAATAAGAGGGATGATAAATAAAGTAAAACATTTGATTGAATGGGAGGAGATTGAAGAATGAAAATTACTGACCTCAAACCACCAAAAGGAGCAAAAAAAAGGAAAAAAAGAGTAGGTTGTGGACCGGGATCAGGACACGGAAAAACAGCCGGTCGCGGTACCAAAGGAGCAAAACAGAGGTCAGGAAAAGAATATGGACCAGGTTTTGAAGGTGGCCAAATGCCCCTTATCCGGAGAATTCCTAAAAGGGGATTTCACAATCCTTTTAAAGAAGAATACGCCGTTGTTAATTTAAAAAAATTAGAAAAAATTATCGAGAAATATGAGGAAATCACTCCAGAAATTTTAAGAAAAGAAGGTATCGTAAAAAAAGACTTGCCAATAAAAATACTGGGCGATGGTGAATTGAAAAAACCAATTAAGATTATTGCCCACGCTTTTTCGGAAAAGGCAAAAGAAAAGATTACCGCTATTGGTGGTAGTTTTGAAATTATTAAAAAATAAATAAATGGTCAAAAGTGTTCCCAATATTTTCAAAATTCCTGATTTAAGGAAAAGGATTTTATTCACTTTAGCCATGGTGGTGATTTATCGTTTAGGCACCCATATTCCTACACCCGGATTAAATCCAGCAGCTTTAAAATTATTTTTGGAAAGTGTAAAAGGTACCTTTTTTGGATTGTATGATATTTTTGTCGGTGGCGCCTTATCGCGAGCGTCAATTTTTGCTTTAGGAATACTGCCTTATATTTCGGCCTCAATTATCTTCCAGTTATTAGGGGCCGTCTTCCCAAAAATTGAAAAATTACAAAGAGATGAAGAAGGAAGAAAAAAGATAAATCAATGGACCAGATATCTAACCGTACTTTTAGCAATCATCCAAGGAACAAGTATTTCTGTTTATTTAGAAAACCAACCAATCACTCCGGCCGGTCCGATTGTTATTCTACCAGGAATTTTATTTAGATTGGTTACTATTTTGACCCTCACTGCCGGAACAATTTTTGTAATGTGGATTAGTGAATTAATAACTGACCGCGGATTGGGCAACGGTGCCTCTTTTATAATTTTTGTTGGTTGTTTAGACGACACACCCCGAGCAATCGCTCAAACTTACCAATTGGTAAGGGTAGGTGAAATCTCCTTCTTTTCCTTAATTTTATTGGGACTGGTCATCTTTGGTGTCTATGCGGGCGTGGTGCTCATAACCCAAGCAGCAAGAAAAATACCGGTTCAATATCCAAAAAGAATCATTGGTAGAAAAATGTATGGTGGGCAATCAACTTATATTCCCTTAAGAATAAATACCGCTGGTGTTATTCCTATTATCTTTGCCCAAAGTGTTGTTGTCTTTCCTTCAACTTTAACAACTTTTTTAAACATTCCAGCTTTAAATACTATAAAAGAGATTTTTTCACCTGGTGGTTGGTTATATAATTTAACTTATGCTGCCTTAATTATCTTTTTCACTTATTTTTACACTTCGGTAGTTTTCAATCCTCGGGATTTAGCGGAAAACATGCAAAGGTATGGTGGTTTTATTCCGGGTATAAGACCAGGAGAAAAAACCGCCGAATATCTTGACCGTAGTTTAACTTTAATTACCTTTCCCGGAGCGCTCTTTTTAGTAGTTATGGCACTTTTACCAATGTATTTGATGCATACCTTTAGGGTACCTTTTTATTTTGGTGGTACTACTTTATTAATTATTGTCGGTGTTGCCTTGGATACTATCCAGCAAATCGAATCCCACCTTTTGATGCGCCATTATGAAGGACTGATAAAAGGCGTCCGCATCAAAGGTAGGAGATTTTAAACTTTTCCCTTACAAACCTTTACACACAAGCCACAAATATACTGACCGACATAACCCTTTTTCTGAAACTCTTTTAATTTTTCAAAACATCGCCAATGGTCAAATTCTTCCTTTTTTTCCCTAATTGCTTTTGCCGGACAAACAGCTAAACAAAGATAACAATCACCACAATCTAAATCTTCTTTTGGTTTATCAGGAGTCAAAGGAATATCGGTAAGGACTGTTACCAATCTAATTTGGGAACCATATTTTTCGTTCACCAAAAGATTATTTCTGCCAATCCAACCCAAACCGGCATAATAGGCAATTTTCTTATGCGATAGGTGCCCTTTTTGATTTTGCCAATCAATAACTTGGGAAGCCGGTATCGGTAAAGCTTGATAGCCAAGTTCTTCTATTAAAAAAGTAGTCTTTAGTGCCAAATTATCTAAAAAATTGTTTATTTGCCGATAATGATGAAAATATAACGGTGTGGGATGGTCTTTTAACTCTTCTAAAATTGCTTGGGACAATTTTCTACCAATACTTATTGCCCAAGGAAATTTTTCCAAAACTTCTTGGGCTAATAAAAAATTATCTTTTTCAACTTTTTTAAAATCACAAACACCAAAAAGGGAAGCTTGATTTTGAAAAACGAAATTTTTAATTATCTCTTTATAATCTTTCATTTTTTAAGATAGATGAGCAGATTTAAAATTGCGGTTGGCGTAATTCCTGGTATTCTTTGAGCTTGGGCTAAATTCCTTGGTTTAATTTTATTCAATTTTTCTTTTGCTTCGTTAGAAAGCGAAGGGACTTGATAATAATCAAAATCTTCGGGAATTGTTATTGCCTCCAATTCTTTCAATCGCTCAATCTCCTTTAATGAACGGCTGATATAACCTTCATATTTGATATCAATTTCCACATTCCAAAAAATCTCTTGATTTTCACTAATATCAAAAGGGGGATTTTTTAATTGGATAATTTTATTCATATCAATTTCGGGTCTTTTCAAAAGTTCGTATAAAGAAATTGTTTCTTTGATACTTGTCCCCCAGGCTTTCAACTTATTGTTTACTTCTTCATTAGGATATAACTTTTCTTTTTTTAACCATTCTTTAATAATATCTATTTTTTCTTTTTTCTTTAAGACCAGCCGATAATCTTCTTCGTTTAATAAACCAATTTTATAACCAATCTCACTCAAGCGCAAATCGGCGTTATCTTCCCGCAAAAGCAATCTAAATTCAACCCGCGAGGTAAACATCCGATAGGGCTCATTTGTTCCTTTAGTAACCAAATCGTCGATAAGCACTCCGATATAAGCCTGCGAACGTTTTAAAGTAAGCAATTCTTTCCCTTGGGCTTTCAAAGCCGCATTAATACCAGCAATAATTCCGGTAGCTGCCGCTTCTTCATAGCCCGTAGTACCAACAATTTGACCACCAATAAATAAATTTTGATAAAGTTTTGTTTCTAAAGTTGGATAAAGTTGGGTGGGGTCAAAATAATTATGTTCAATAGCGTAACCTGGCCGAATAATTTCTACTTTTTCTAACCCTTCAATTGTTCTGAGCATTTTTATCTGAACATCAATGGGTAAACTAGTGGAAATACCATTAGGATAAACTTCATAAGTATTTATCCCTTCGGGTTCAATAAAAATTTGGTGCCGATCTTTTTGGCAAAATTTTACCACTTTATCTTCAATAGATGGACAATATCTGACTCCCGTGGCCTTAATTATTCCGGTGTATAAAGGCGAACGGTCCAAATTTTCGCTAATAATCCGATGGGTTTGCGGATTGGTATAAGTAATATAGCAAGGCAAAGAAACTTTTTCTTTAAAAAATTCAGCCGTTAACTTCCGAAAAGAAAATCTTCTTTCTTCTTCATCACCGTATTGAGGTACCAATCGGGAATAATCAATCGTTCGACCATCCAATCGGGGCGGAGTACCAGTTTTAAATCTTCCCAAATGAAAACCAATTTCTTTTAAATGTTGGGATAATAATTGGCTACTAAATTCGCCAAAGCGACCAGCAGGAAAACTTTCTAAACCGATATGAATTAAACCTTCCAAAAATGTTCCTAAACAAAGGACAACCGTTTTACCCAAAAATTGGGTTCCGAATCGGGTTTCCACACCATAAACTTCTTTACCCCGAATTAATAACTTTATCACTTCTGCCTGTTTGATAGTTAAATTTTTTTCTTTTTCCAGAATTTTTCTCATTGTTAACCGGTATTTTATCCGGTCGGTTTGGGCTCTCAACGAACGAACTGCCTGTCCCTTTTTAGTATTCAGATAGCGGTATTGAATAGCCGATAAATCAGTTACTATTCCCATCAAACCTCCCAAAGCATCAACTTCTTTTACCAATTGGGCCTTACCGATACCACCAATTGCTGGATTACAAGACATCAAAGCGATAGTGTCAATATTCATTGTTAATAAAAGGGTTTTACAACCCATCCGGCTCGCTGCCCAAGCGGCTTCACACCCCGCATGACCACCGCCAACCACAATTACTTCGTATTCAATTGGATAAATAAAAGCCATAATTTAGCGAGGAATGACTTTGAGAAATTTCCTTTTACCAACTTTAATAACCGTCTCTTTATCAATTACCACTTCATAATCAATATCTAAAATTCTTTCGCCATTAAGATAAACCCCTCCTTCTCTTATTTTTCTTTTCGCCTCACTTTTGGAAGGCAAAAGTTTGGTAGCTACTAAGAGGTCAACCAATTTGATATTTTGAAAAGAAGTGTAAAATACTGGTATCTCTTCCGGTAATTCTTTATATTTAAAAACCCTTTCAAATTCTTCTTCCGCTTTTTTAGCGGCTTCGGGAGAATGATAGATACTGACAATATCCTTCGCTAATTGCGCCTTCAAATCGCGAGGATTTTTCCCTTGTTTTAACCATTCTTCAAATTCTTTTATTTCTTCTTCCCGCCGATTGGTACACAAACGGAAATAATGGCAAATTAATTCGTCTGGTATTGACATTATTTTACCAAACATATCTTTCGGGTCATCTTCAATACTAACATAATTATTGTAAGATTTGCTCATTTTCAGTTTACCATCAAGACCAATTAACAAGGGCAAAGTCATCACCACCTGGGGTTCTAAATTAAACTCGCGCATCAACTCTCGGCCAACCAACAAATTCCAATATTGGTCTTCGCCACCCAATTCAACATCGGCTTTAATCGCAATAGAATCGTATGCTTGAAATAATGGATACAAAAACTCGTGAAGATAGATTGGTAAATTATTTTTGTATCTTTTCATAAAATCATCCCTTTCCAAAAGACGAGCAACGGTATATTTAGAAGCGATTTCAATAAACTCATCAATTTTTAATTTTGAATGCCAAGAAGAATTATAATGAAATTCAGTTTTATCTTTATCTAAAATTTTAAAAATCTGCTGTTCGTATCTTTTCATATTCTTTTTAATCTCTTCCTCACTTAACATGGGCCTTACTTTCGAACGTCCCGTGGGGTCACCAATTTTAGCGGTAAAATCACCAACGACCAAACAGGCAATATGACCGAAATCTTGAAATTCTCGCAGTTTTCGCAAAACAACGGCAAAACCTAAATGGATATCCGGACCGGTGGCATCAATTCCCAATTTTACCCTTAAAACTTTTTTTCTTATTAATTTTTCTTTTAATTCTTCTTCCGTTAACAAATCTTTTACATTTCTTTTTAAAAAAGATAAAATTTCTAAAACCTCTTTTTCCACGTTTTAATTTTTAAGTATTAACTCTTGGATTAAATCTGAAAATTACCGAGGTCTTCGGGTCTTTGTCTTTTAATTGACTCTCTAATCCTTTCTAAGCGCTCTTCATCACTTTCACTGATAATTGTGCCGCAGACATCCATCACCTCTTCCGCCACATAAATAGGCGCATTAGTTCTTAAGGCTAAACCAATGGAATCTGAAGGACGGGCATCAATAGCAACATATTTACCATCACTTTCCAAAATGACTTCCGCATAAAAGGTATTCTCTAAAATCTTCGTAATCACCACCTTTTTAACCGAATAATTTAAGCTTTCAATTATCCTTTTCATTAAATCCAAAGTAAGGGGACGCACAAATTGAATTTTATCTAAAGCATAAGAAATAGCGGCTGCTTCCGCATAACCGATAAAAATTGGTAATACCCGATTGCCATCAATCTCTTTTAATAAAACCACTGGTGATTTATTAGCCTCATCATAATAAACAGTTAAAACTTTTACTTCAATCATTTTTTATTCCTCTTTTTTAACAACCCAAACCTTTAAAACCGCATTAACTCCTTCACCCAGAGAAATCTTCACATCATAAACTCCAGGTGTCCTTATTGGTTCTTCCAAAACAATAGCTTTTTTATCAATATTAATACCTTTCTTTTTCAAAAAATCAACAATCTCCTCATCAGTAATACTGCCAAAATAGCCAATTTCACCACCCTTTAAATTTGTCTTATAGGTTAAGCGATTAATTTTATCAGCAATTGCTTGTAATTTGACAATTTTTTTTGCTTTTATTTCTTCTTTTATTTTATTGATATCTTGAAAATGTTTAATTATGGAAGGATTAGCAACTACCGCTAATCCCTTAGGAATTAAATAATTGCGGGCATAACCATTTTTTACTTCTACAACTTCCCCTTTTTTTCCCAGTTTTTCAACATCAGCTAAAAGCAGTATCTTCATTTTATCTCAAAAGGTAAAAGAGCTAAATTTCTTGCCCTTTTAATTGCCCGGGCCAATTTTCTTTGATGCTTGGCGCAGACACCGGTAATTTCACTTTTTATTATCTTTCCTCTTTCAGTTAAAAAATTTTTTAGCATCTCATCTTTATAATCAATCTCTTTAATTCCTTTTTCGCAAAAAAGACATTTTTTTTCTTTCATATTTAAAATGATAACAAAATTTTTTAAAAAGTCAACAAGCTGATTAAAAATTGAGGGGTAAGAAAAATCTTTCTTTTTCGTTATAATAATGTATGATTAAAAAAGATAAAAATTTTTTCCAAAGGTTTTTAAAAATGAAAAAGAAAAGAGCTAAAGGGGTATATTCCCTAAATAGCCCCCAGTACCGTCCCCTGGTATTTTTACCTTTTCTCTTTCCGCTATTTAAAATTTTATTTTATCTTGAATTTTTTTATATTCTTTATATAATTTTAGAAAAGGAGCTTTTATGAAAGTAAGAAGTTCGGTTAAAAAGAGATGTGTTCATTGTCGGATTGTAAAAAGGAAGGGCGTTATTTATGTGATTTGTAAAAGAGACCCTACCCATAAGCAGCGGCAGGGATAACTTTTAATGTCAAAAGTAAAATTTTACAAAAGTGATTATACTGATATTTCCTTTTTAATTCCCCAAATATTTTCTGATTTTTCTTTTAATTTCAAAAATAAAAAAGTTTTTATCAAACCAAATCTTTTATCAGCCCATCCACCAGAAAAAGGTATTACTACCCATCCTTTGATTATCAAAGAACTTACCCAATATCTTTTGGATAAAGGAGCATTCGTTAAAGTTGGTGATAACCCAAGTTTACAAAGTAAAGAGGCGATAAAAAAAGTAGGCGAAATTACGAAAATTGAAGAAGCTGCCCTGGGCACTTACACTGATATCTCCAAGGATTATAAGAAAATAAAAACTGATATTGGTGAATTATTTGTCTCCTCAGCAATTTTAGATTGTGATATTTTGATTTCCGTTCCCAAATTGAAAACCCATATGCTCACTCTTTTTACAATTGCTATTAAAAACATGTTTGGTATTATTATCGGAAACCAAAAATCCCGCCTCCATTATCAATTTCCTACTCCTTGGGAATTTGCCGAAGCTTTGTTAACTATTTACGAAATAAGAAAACCCGACCTAACAATTGTTGACGGAATAATTGCTATGGAAGGTAATGGACCAAGTAATGGCAATTTGCGAAAATTAAATACTATCGGCGTTAGTGATAACGGTTATCTTTTAGAATGGGCAATTATTGGCAATCTATTAAATAAAAATCCCTTATCCGTCCCTTATCTTAATATTGCTAAAAAGAAAAACCTTTTTAATTTAGAGAAATTAACAATTGAAGGCGATTATAATAAAGTAAAAGATTTTAAATTGCCCAGCCAAAAAATAAATAATCTTTTAAACATTTTAGGAAAAGGTATTATTAAATTAGTTTATCATCCATTAAGATACAAAAAGATTAATATTGATAAAAATTTATGTAAATTATGCGGTGAATGTGTAAGAATTTGCCCAAATAATGCCCTAAAATTAGAAGGAAAAGAGATTAAATATAACAAATCTCGCTGCATCTCCTGCTTCTGTTGTTATGAAGTCTGCCCTTATTTAGCAATTAAAATATAGTTTGGCATAAAAAATGCTTTTTTATAATAGTAAAAGGGATGCTTAATTCTTAATGATGAATATTTATGAATTATTTATCTTATTGATTTTTCGTCAGTTAAGTTATTTTGAATTTGTAGAATATCCTTTAAACCAAACTGCGGGAGATTCTTTTGAAATAAAGATTGTCGCACGGGAAAGCAATGGTGATACTGCTTGGTATTTTAATGATATTGCTTATTTAGCGACAAGTAAGGATGGGCGTTATCGTTCAATTTTTATCAATCCTAATCAGATATATTTTCAAAGGGGGGTTGGAATAAAAAAGGTGATTGTTACTCTTGCGGAAACTTTAAGTTTGATTGTTTATCTTCCCAATAGACCGGAAATAAGGGGAAAAACACCAACAATTAGATTTAATCCCAATTATCCTAAAAAACTGATAATTCTTTCACCGGCTGAGACATTGGCCAGCGGTTCCACCTTGGGAAAAATCTCTTCTCTTTTTCCGATAAAAGCTGGTGAGCTTTTCCCTTTTAGAGTTTATATCACTGACAATTGGTTTAACCCAACAAAAACAATTGGCGAAACTGTTTATTTTAAAAGTACCGATTCTTTTGCCCAGCTACCACCGGCGACACCCTTTTTAGGAAATGAAAGTATTATTTTTCAAGGAGATTTGAAAACCCAAGGATTACAAAAAATTTGTGTATTTTCTAAATCTACCAATTTAACTGGTGATTCCTCAGAAATTAATGTTTTATCCAATAGATATAAAAACATTTTATTAATTTTACCAGGCGAAGAGATAAGAAAAGGTGACACCACCACCTTACCCCAATTAAAACCGGGAAAAAGAAATTCACCCTATCCTCAATATGTGAAAGAACCCTTTTGGGTGAAAGTTTTTATTTGTGATAGTTTTTACAATCCAACTACTTGTTCGGGAGAAACAATAAGATTATTTTCTGATTTCTCTTTTTCTTATTCACCCGAATTTATTTTTGTTCAAGATAGTGGAATTTTTTCTGTTTTCTTTGACTCGGCTGGCGACAATCAAACAATATGGGCAAAAAGTAAGAATTATGAAACCTATCGTTCAAAATTGAAAGTCTTATCAAAGACAAAATTTTTAAAAGTCTTTAAACCCGAAACTGCCTTGGTGGGCAGAGAATACGAAATAAAAGTACTTTGTCTTGATACTAATCAAAAACCAATTCCCTTCCATAAAGTAATTTATAAAGTGATAAAAGGTAAGGGAAGAGTTTCGGACACTTTAAGTTATACTGATGAAGAAGGGATTTCCCAGATAAAATTTATCTGCGAATATCCCGAAGTTTTTGAAACCGATACCATTTTAATAAAATCGGACGATAAAGAAGAAAAAATTGGAATTGATATTGAAATAAAAGAAGAAGCCCTTTTAGAAGGGAAAATTATTGGTTTTCCTAATCCTACGGGCATTGAAGCCGATTCCATAAAACTACTATATTATTTACCAATTGCTTGTGATGTTCACTTACTTATCTATGACCCCTTTGGCAATGTTATTTTAAATAAAAAGATTAGAAAAAATGAAATTGGTGCTCAAAAGGGGGGGAACTATTTTATCTGGGATTGTCGGGATAATAATCATAAAAAAGTTGCTAACGGATTGTATAATGTAAGGATTATCGGTCTTACCCATACGCAAAAGATATTTGATAACACTTATCGTTTTTTAGTAGTATGGTAATAATCCTAATATTTCTTCTTAACTACGGAAGTTTTTCTGGTAATATCTATGATTACGGTTTAACTCCCCGCTCTTTGGCCTTAGGAAAATCTTTTGTTGGCCTGGCTGATGATGGTGAAGCTGCCTATTTTAATCCGGCCGGTCTTTCTTATTTAAATAGAATGGAATTAAAAATTGCCCATTCCCAACTTTATGGTAGTAATTTAGAATATTTAAATTACACTTTGCCTACTGATAAATACGGAACTTACGCGATAACACTTCTTTCTTTAAATGCTTTTGATATTGAATCAAGAACGATTAAAAACGAACTATCAAAATCAACATTTTTTGTTGAAAATGTTTACCTTCTATCTCTTGGTTATCCTCTCTTTCCTTTTTTCGGCATTGGCGGTAATCTAAAAATCCACACCAAAAATATTTTTATTTATAGTGATATCGGTATTGGCTTTGATCTTGCCCTTTACTTTTCTTATTTTTACCCCTACACCCTGGGCATTTCTCTTACCAATCTTATTGCTCCCAATTTTACGCTCTATTCGGAAAAGGAGACCAATAAAAAGATTTTAAAAATTGGTCAGTGTTACCGGGCTTATGGAGAAAGGATAAAAATCCTTTTAGATTTAAATCTTTTAGAAGATATTTTTAAAGAATTTTCTTATGACTACTTTAACCCCCATTTTGGTGTTGAATTGGAAATTGCCGAAAAGAAAGTTGTCCAAAGGATTGGTTTAGATCGAAATGAATTGAGTTTAGGAATCGGTTTAAAAAATGTTGGTCAAAATTTTTCTTTTGATATTGATTATGCTCTTCTTTTACATTACCAATCAAAATATCTCTTATCACCAACCCATAAAATTGGGCTCACTTTTAAGTTTGGTGGCTTCCATATTTGGGCAAAGGCCTTTCCGAAATATTTTTCGCCAAAACCCGAAATGAAAGAAAATTTGTTGACGATTAACATTAAATACGCAACCAAAAGCAAAATAAAAAGATGGCAATTTTTAATCCGTAGTGAATTGGGAGAAATTGTGAAAACCTATCAAGGTTATGATGAGATACCAACAAAACTTTTCTGGGATGGATTAGACGATATTGGCCGGCCAGTGGCTGATGGTAAATATTATTACGAAGTTACCTTAATTGACAGTGAAGAAAAAATTTCTTTGCGTAATACTGGTTATTTAACAACTATTAAGACCAGCGGATTAAAAGGTGAAGTAAAGATAAAATGATTTTCTTAATATTTTTAAACATTCTTTCTTCTTCTCCATTGGAAGATTTTATCAATCAATATAACCAAATAAGAAATTATTTTGCCGAAAGAAATTATGAAAAAGTTATTATTGAAGGTAAAAAACTTAAAAAGCAAATACCAGAGAAGTTGAAAAAAGAAGATTTTAATTGGGAAATTGACTTCCTCATTGGTCTCAGTTATTTAGGATTAAAGGAATTTAAAAAGGCGGAAAAACTATTTCAAAATTTGGTAAAAGAAGAGAGTTATTTAAAATCGGAAGCCAATTATGCCCTTTTATTAATTGCTATTATGAAAGGCGAATGGCAAAAGGCAGAAGAGCTGATGGCCAGCTTATTAAACCAAAGGATTTACCAAAAGGACGAAAGGATTTTATTAATAAAAGGAATTAGCCATTATTTAAAAAATGAAAATAAAGAAGCCTTTAATATTTTAAAAGATTTATCGCTATTTGAAGGAAAATATTTTTTAGCCAAGGTTTTATCAAAGGAAGGAAAGGTAATTTCCGCAATTAACCTTCTCAAAGAGATAATTGAAAATAACCCTAATCCCCTTTTAACCAGTTATTGCCATTTCTTATGGGGAGAGATCCTTTTTTTAGCCAATGACTTTTTAGGAGCCCAAGCAAAATTTAGGTATTTTATTGAAAATTATCCGGCATCTCCTTTAAAGGATTTTGCCCATTATTTTTTAGGAATAGCCTCGCTATATTTAGGTGATTATCTTTTAACGATTGAAAATTTAAAAATTTTAACCAAACACCCATTATCCTTTTTGGCTGCCAACAGTTCCTATTATTTAGGGCTTGCCTATTATCTTCTTAAAGATTATGATAACGCCCTATTTTATTTAAGAAAAACCCTTTATAATTTTCCTAAAAACAAAGCTGGTCTTTTTGCCCAATTAGAGATTCCTTTTTTATATTTAGCCAAAAACGATACCCTAAATGCCATTTTATCTTCTTTACAAATCTCGCAACAGCTAAATATCAGAAGTTTTGACGAATTGGCTAATTACTTTCTTGCTTTACTTTATTACCAATTTAAAGATTATGATAAAGCTTTCCATTCTTTAACAGAAATCTTAGCAAAAACCAATGATAAAAATCTGAAAGAAGCCAGTATCCTTTTAATATTACAATTATCATTATTAACAAAAAACGAAAAGAATGGGGTAAGTATTTGTGAAAGGTTTTTAAAAGAGGATACCACAATTCGTAACGAAGATATTTTTTATCTTTTTGCCGAAAATCTCTATTATCTCCAAAGATACGAAGAAGCTGAATATTATTATGAAAAAGTGAAAAGTCCAAAAGGAAAATTGGGAAAAGGTTATTGCGCCTTACATTTAGGAAGATTTAAACAGGCCGAAGAAATTTTTAAGAATATTTACCAAACAGATTTCACCGATACAATTTTTACCTTAAACGCCCTTTTAGGAATTGCCTATTCTTTATTTAATCAGGGTGAATATTTAAAAGCGATTGATTATTTTGATTTTATTATCCAAAATTTTCCCAAAAATTTCTCCAATTTTATTGCCAAAAGTTATTTTTATGCTGGTCAGGCTTCCGAAAAATTAAAATATTATGGTCAGGCATTAACTTATTACCAGCGATTGATTGAAAATTATCCAGATTATGAAAAAGCCGATGAAGCCTGTTTTCGTATTGGTGATTTGTATTTTAAAGCGAAAAAATATGATGATGCCATAGGAACTTTTCAATACCTTATTAATCGTTATCCCTCTTCACCTTTTCTTTCTTTTGCCCAGGCTTTAATTGGTCAAGCCTATTTAGCCCAAAGGGATTACAAAAACGCTATTACCTCCTTGGAAAAATTTCGGCAATTTTTCCCCAACGATGTCCAAACACAGGGAGTAAAAAAATCTTTGGAATTGGCTTATTATTATGCTTCCTTAGAAGATACTTCCTGGCAAAAAGAATTCTTCAAAAGATTTCCTTCATCAGAATTGGCCTACCAATTGCTTATTGAAAAGGCAAAGGAACTGATAAATAAAAAGGATTATAAAAGAGCAATAGACCTTTTGCAAAATATTGCCAGCGAAATGATTGATACCAAAATCGGTGGTGATGCCCAATTGCTTATTAGTGAAATTTATAGTAGTTTGAAAGATTGGGAAAATGCTAAAAATAATTATGAAAGATTTTTAAAATTCTTTCCTTCCCATCCTGACCGCGAAGGTGTTTATTTCAATTTAGCAGTTGCCTATTATAATTTAAAAAATTACGAAAAGGCAAAAGAAAATTTTCAGATGCTTATTGATTCTTTTCCTAATAGTAGTCTCAAAGAAAATGCCAAAAAAAATTTAGAATTAATTTTAAAAAAAATTGGTGAAAAAAAGGAGGAAAAATGATTCTTGGTCAGAGTTTAGTTCAAATTTTTAAAAGTAGTTTTGTTATGATTTCATTACTTTTCCTTTCCATCATCTCCTTGGCCTTGGTTATTGAACGTCTCATTTATTTTTATCGTAATCGTTTTAAAAGGGATGAAGCTTTAGAAAAGATGAGCCATTATTTAAAAAATGGTGATTTTCAATTAGCTAAGGAATATGCTTTAAGCTTAAAAAATCCCTTAGGAAGAATCTTCCATTTAGGTTTAGAAAATAGCCATTTATCATCCCAAGAAATAAAAGAACTTTTGCTTGGTCAGATTTTGGAAGAGAAAGTTAAATACGAAAATTATTTAAGCGGTATAGGAACAATTGCTAACGGAGCAACTTTATTGGGACTTTTAGGAACGGTGATCGGCTTAATCAAGGCATTTCATAATATTGCGCTAACTGGTTCCGGAGGTCCAGTGGTTGTTTCTAAAGGAATTGCGGAAGCTTTATTAACAACCGCCTTCGGTTTATTAATTGGCATTCCGGCACTTTTCTTTTATAACTATTTTTCCAAAAAAGCAAATGACCTTGCCGAAGAGTTAGAAAGTATTTCCCAAAAATTTTTGGTATTATTAGCAACCAATAAGGAAAAAAGCGAGGAAAAGAAAGAAGTAGAAGCTTTCTGGAAGTTTTAAAAATGTTGAGAAGAAAAACTATAAAAAATAAAAAATTTTTAAATGAATTAAATATCACCTCTTTAGTCGATATCTCTTTAACTTTGGTGATCGGTTTCATTGTTGCTCTTCCCTATTTCTTTGAATCCGGAATATTTGTCTCCCAAGCTAAACTTACCAAAGCTGATAATCTCCCAGCTTCCGAATTAAAAGTGAGTATTTATCTAACAAAAGATAACGAAATAATTTTGAATGAGAAAAAAATTAATTTTGATATCTTAAAAAAACTGTTACCAAAATTACTGGAAAGAAGTTGGGAAAAGAAGGTGTTAATAAGTGCTGATAGCCAGGTGAAATACGAAGAGATAATTAAAATTCTTGATTTTTGTAAAGAAAGTGGTGCTCAAGAATTAGCCTTAATAAGGAAAAGATGAAAGTCATAAATATTAATGTCTTACCACTTGCTTGTATTGGTTTGCTTTTAGTGATTATGATGATTATGGTCGCCCCGATGGTAATTAGTTATTCCAAGACGCCAGTTAATGTTCCCCAAGCTTACACTGCTGAAAGAAAGGTGGAAAATGAAATTGTTATCTCTTATACGCAAGATAAGAAATTATTTTTGAACGATATTCCAACCAATTTGGAAATTTTAAAAGAAAAGCTAAAAGAAGAATTGGTCAAAGACCCTTATCGTTTAGTAGTCATTCGGGCTGATAAAGAACTCTCTTATGGGGAAGTTATCAATATCATTGCTTTAGCCAAAGAAGCTGGCGCCAAAAGATTGGCGTGCAGTACAAAAAAGAAAGAAAGAAATGATTAGAATAAAAACGATTAATATTACCTTTTTCCTCTCCTTAATTTTTCATCTTTTCTTATTTATAATTATTAACCAAATAAAAGAAAAGCCGTTAGCTTTTGAAGATTTGCGGGAGATAACCTTTATTGACCAATCATATCGTCCCGAAGTAGCCAAAATAATTACCCCGGCCAGTGGCCGTGATTTGGGTAAAAAAGAAAAAATTGATGAGGCTTTGGGAGAAGAAATTGCTCCGTTTGATTTAACAAAAAATATTGAAAAAAGTCAGGGAAAAATAGATTTAAGATATTTCTCTTTAGAAAAGGCTGAGGAGCTGACAGCCATTAAAATCAATATTAATAATAATTCACCAACAAAAACCGTTGAAGAAATTTTGCAAGAACAACCGATAAAATTAACCACCGGTGAAAAAAGGGAAGGAATCGGTTTTGGGGTTTATTCGGAAATAAAAGAAGCTGAACCAATAAATTTAGAAGCAAAGATCCTAAAAAAGGAAAAGCCCATTGAATTTAAAGAAAGTAAAGAGGAGATGAAGATTTCTTTAAATGAAAACCAAGGAAAAAACATCAAAATTGCTGTTACTGGACCAATTTCCCAAAGAAAGATCTTAAAAAAGGTTTTACCCCAATATCCTCATTGGGCGATTGAAAAAGGAATTTGTGGCTATTTAGTTTTAAAGATCTGGGTATCGCCCGAAGGAAAGGTTGAAGATAATGTTGAAGTTATTGAAACGAGCGGTTATCCCGAATTAGACAATTTAGCAATTAAAGTAATTAAAGAATGGACCTTTGAACCATTAGCGGAAAATGAGAAAAAAGAAATTCAGTGGGGAATAATAAAATTTAGATTTGAACTCATATGAAATTAATCATTATCTTTTTTTTAATTTTTCAAACAGATACTTTGCCCAAAAGAGAAAAACCTTATGAGATTGGTGAAGAAGTTATTACCGGCGAGAAGAAGATGATCATCAACGAAATGAAAATTTTAAAAATCCCACCCATTGACCCCTTTTCTCTTATTGGCGAAAAATTTTCTCAAAAGGATATTGAACTGAATAATGAGGTATTTAATTATCTTGATTCCAATTTCTTACCTTTATTTCTTTTAAACTTTCCCTATCTCCGAATACCAATTAAAAAAGAGTTATTAAAAGAAAATTTGATTATCTTTTTACCGGATATCCAAAAAGGAGCAAAGAACTGGTCATTAAACATCTATTCTCAGGATGGCAAGATTGTTAAAAAGATAGCTCAGGATGGTGAGCCACCAAAGGCAATCTATTGGGATTTAAAAACGGATGATAACAATTATCTAAATGTTGGTGAACTCTATTACGGAATTTTTCTCGTAAGTGATTTTTTAGGCAACGAAACGAAAATTCTTATTCCCCATTTTTCTTTTGACGGAATTATCTACAATGAAAGGGACAAAAAAGTTATCCTCATAAATCCCCAAAAGATTTTTACCCAAGAACAAGAAGAAGGAAAAACAATTATTGAAGAAATTGCCAATCTTATCAAAAAAGAAATGCCTAAAGAAGTAATTATCAATCTTTACCGAAAAGATGAAAGAAATTTATTGACAGAAATAAAAATTTTGGAAGAAGAAATAAGGAGGCGTGTTCCCCTTGATAAAGAAAAATTAAAAAGTTTTCCTCATTTCCAAAGAAATATATTTGAAAAGATTGATAAAATTGAAATCCTTTTATTAAAATTCTGATTTTTCTTTTAAAATTTTTTTATTTAGGGGTAAGATGATAATATTTAAAACCCTTTTCTTTATGCCAAGTTTCAGGGTCTTTAAGATATTTTTCTATTTCTTTAAATTCTTCATCAGTAATAAAGGTAATCTCTCTGGGTATATTGTTAGAAAAGAGGGCAGAAAGGGTAGTTAAAGAATATAATTTTACCCCGATCTCTTTCAATTCCTCTTCCCCACCCTGTTCTCTATCTAACAAAACAAAACAGCTATCACATATCCCGCCATTTTCTCTAATAATATTAATTATTCGCTTTTTTGTCCAACCTTTAACTATGGTATCATCAATAAGTAAGACTTTTCTTTTATACAATTCGGGTAATTTTATCCCTTCTAAGATTGGTGCCTCCGGATATCTTTTTTCTCGCCGAGCAAAAAACATGGGTTTACTCAACCGGGCAGCAATTAGTGAGGCCAAAGAAATACTGCCCGCTTCAATACCGCAAATGAAATCAAATTGGATAGTCGATAAAACCAAAGAGGCAGCACTGATAATGAAATCACAGATTGGTGGATAATTGGGCAAGCCTTTTAAATCAATATATAAGGGACTCCGATTTTTCCGTTCATCAACCTTAAAATAAGGTCTTAAATCACCCATACTTACTTTTATCGCTCCTATTTGCCATAACAAAGCGGCAATAATTTCGGAAAGATTTCCTTTAATATTACTAAGAATTTCATAAAGATTAGTTAAAAGAATCCGCTGTTCCCGCAAAATCCTAAAAAGTTTTTTGGCATCTTCTCTTTTTTTACCAACAAAGGTGATTCGGGTTTCATCAATATCAAAAATAAAATGAAGTTCGTAATTTTTGTTTAAAAGATAAGAAACACAATTAGCATCTTTTTTAAGTTCTTTTAATACCAATCGCTTACCAATAATCTTTTTTAAGATATTTTTGCTTAAATCGTTTGCCAAATTTTCAATCTCTTTTAATTCTAATAATCGAGGAGTGGAAAAGTTTAAAATGTTTTCTTTTAATCTTAAATCCTTAATGGCTAATTTGGTTATTTCCATATTTTTTTAAAGATTTTTTCAACTTCTTTTTTAAGTTTGCTTTTATCTTTATTATTCACAATTACAAAATCAGCATATTTTTTTAAATCTTTTTCTTTTGCCTGAAATTTCAAACGCGCCAAGATATCTTCTTTTTCAAAGCCCTTTTTCACCATTCTTTCAATCTTCAATTTTTTAGGAGAAGTTACTAAGATGTTGTAATCCATTTTTTTATACAAACCAGTTTCGAATAATAGTGGAGCATCCACAATTAAGAAATTATGGTTTTTTCCTTTTAGTTTTTTATCAATAGTTTTAAGAATTTCCGGCATTATTAAATCGTAATATTTTTGATAATTATTTTTATTTTTAAAAACTAATTTTGCTAACTCCTTTTTTAAAACTTTATTATTGGCAATTGCCTTGGGGAAGATTTTTTTAATTTTGTTTATTATTCGCCTTTTAGTTAATAGTTCATGGGTAATCTTATCGGCATCGATTATTTTTCCTCCATAAGCAGCCAAAAATTTTGCTACGGTTGATTTACCGCTTCCCAAATTACCCCCAATGCCAATTTTTATCATAAAAATAAAAAGATGCTTAATGACTTATTAATAATAAAGCTAATAGGCTAAGTTAATCATTTTAAATATTTTTTAACCGCTAGACAGGCATTATGACCACCAAAACCAAAAGAATTACTTAAGGCGGCAAATATCTCTTTTTCTTTCATTTTAAATCTTACAAAATCTAAATCCATCCCTTCGTCAGGATTATCTAAATTAATTGTTGGGTGAATTTTATTATAATATACCGATAAGCAAGTAACAACAAATTCTACCGCTCCGGCGCCTCCCAGTAAATGACCAATCATTGATTTGGTTGAATTGATTAATAATTTATAAGCATGTTCTTTAAAAAGTCTTTTTATTGCCATCACTTCTACTTTATCGTTTAATTTCGTTGAAGTTCCGTGGGCATTAATATAATCAATATCAGTTGGTGAAAGTTTGGCTTCTTTAAGAGCGTTTGCCATTGCCATATAGGCACCTTCGCCATTTTCATCAGGAGCAGTTATATGATAGGCATCGGCAGAAGTACCGTAACCACATATTTCACAATAAATCTTGGCATTTCTTTTTAAAGCGTGGGAAAGTTCCTCCAAAACGACTACTCCGCAACCTTCACCCAAAACAAATCCGTTTCGGTCACGATCAAAAGGTCGGGAGGCTTTTTCTGGCTCTTCGTTTCTTTTTGATAAAGCACCCATATTAGCAAAACTACTAATGCAATAGCCAGTGATGGGCGCTTCACTACCACCAGTGATAATGATATCGGCGTCACCGGCTTTTATCAACCGATAAGCTTCACCAATAGCGTGGGCACCGGAAGCACAAGCCGAAGTGACACAAAAATTTGGTCCCCTAAAACCAAAATAGATAGAAACTTGTCCCGATGCCATGTCCGGAATCATCATGGGAACCAAAAGGGGGGAAACTTTTTTGGGACCACCATTCAAATATTTGATATGCTCAATTTCCCAGGTTTCAATACCACCCATTCCGGAACCGATAACTACTCCTACCCGGTCTTTATCAATGCTATCTAAATTTAATTGGGCATCTTTCACCGCATCTAAAGAAGCCCATAAAGCATATTGAGTAAACCGGTCAGTCCGTTTTTCTAATTTGATATCAAACCGCTCCCGAAAAGGAAAATTTTTTATCTCGCCAGCAAATTGAACTTCCAAATTGGCTGGGTCAAAACGGGTTATCCGGCTTACTCCGCTTTTACCAGCTAAAAGATTAGAAAAAAATTCTTCAACCGAAAGTCCCAAAGAAGTAACAACGCCTAAACCAGTAATAACAACTCTTCTTTCCACTTTATTCGCGATTTAATTTTTCTTTCAAATAATTCACCAATTTACCGACGGTATCTAATTTTTGCGCCTCTTCTTCGGGAATGTCGATCCCGTACTTATCATTTACCTCCATTAACAAGGTGGTAATATCTAAAGAATCGGCACCCAAATCATTAATAAAATGGGCTTCTTCGGTAATTTTTTCGGGTGGCACGTGAAGTTTTTCAACAATAATATTTTTGACTTCCTCAAATAAATTTGCCATCTTTTCCTCCTTGTTTTAAATTTAACTAAATAATTTTATCAAAATTTAAACAAAAGTCAACCAAATTTGACATTTTAAAAATCTTAATTATAATAAAATATGCCAAAAAGAACTTATCAACCATCAAGAATTAAAAGAAAAAGAACCCACGGTTTTTTAGTAAGAATGCGAACACCTGGGGGAAGAAAAGTTTTAAAAAGGAGAAGACAAAAAGGAAGATGGCGGTTAACCGTTTAGAACGAAAGAAAAGATTTACCTTAAAAAAATGGGAAATAATAAGAAATAAAAAAGATATAAAAGAATTAAAAAAAGGTAAGATTTTAGAAAATGAATATTTAAAAATTATTTATTTACCCAAGGATCGACGCAAATTACTTTTTAGCACTGAAAAAAATATTAAAAAGGCGGTGAAAAGAAATAAATTAAGAAGAAGGTTAAGAGAAATCTACCGGACAAATAAAGAATTTTTTAAAGAAAATTATTATTTTTGGATTATTGGTAAAGAAAAGGCTTTAGAATTGTCTTTTAACGAATTGAAAGAAAATTTGTTAAAGCTGATTAAAAATGTTGAGTAAATTTTTAATTTTTTTGATAAAAGGTTATCAAAAATTAATTTCACCTTTCTTTATCAAAGTCTGTCGTTTTTTCCCCACTTGTTCTGATTACGCCATCATTTGTCTTAATAAATATCCCCTTTATTTTGCTATAGTATTGATTATCTTAAGAATCATAAGATGTCAACCATTTTTTCCCGGTGGGTACGACCCTCCCGAAAGAATGGCTGAGAAATTAAAATGGATGAGATAAAGAATTTTTTTATCGCCTTTATTTTGATATTTCTCATTTTGGTTATTTGGCAATATCTTTTTTTGCCCAAACCCCAAACCAAAACGGAACAACCCAAAAAAATTGGGAAAGAAAAAACTGTCAGTCAAGAAATTTTAACGCCACAAGAAATTCCCAAAATTGAAGAAAAGGAAATAATTTTGGAAAATAAAGCAATAAGGTTAACTTTTTCCAATATTGGTGCCGTTCTTAAAGCCGTTTATCTTAAAAGGTATGAGTGCGAACTGCTAAAAAATCGTCATCAATATTTTGGAATTATTCTTTTTAGTCCTCAGGAGACAATAAATCTTAACAACCAAATTTTTAACTACCAAATAAAAGAAAAGGAGGTAATTTTTGAATATCAATGGGAAGATAAAAAAATAGTAAAAAGTTACAAAATAGCGGATGATTATCTTTTTCTTTTTAACCTTTCCCTTCCTGATAAGAAATACCAATCAGCTTTAACTTTTGATAAATTTTTAAATTTTACCGAAAAGGATTCTCAAGAAGACCTGAATTATTCGCGTTATCAATACTATTTCAAAAAACAGGTTAAAGGTATTGACTTAAAAAAAATGAAAAATAACCAAACTGTCTACGAAAAAGAAATAAATTGGTTAACTATGAAAACTAAATATTTCCTCTTTTCATTAATTCCTCACTTTTCTTTGGATTCTTGTCAATTTTTAAGAGAGAAGGGAGGAGCAATAATTTATCCCCAACAATCAAAAGAGCTTTCCGCCACTTTCATTTTTGCTCCTTTAGAATATAACCTTTTGAAAAGTTTCAAAATTGGCTTAGAAAAGGCAATCCCCTTGGGTTGGCCAAGAAGTTTTAGTTTAGCGATTTTGTTTATTTTAAAATTTTTATACCGAATTTTGGGTAACTACGGGTGGGCGATTGTAGTTTTTGCCTTATTTTTAAAACTTCTTTTCTTCCCCTTTTCTCGTTTACAAAATGAACAGATGAGAAAAATGCAACTCCTCCAACCAAAATTGGAAGAGTTAAAGAAAAAGTATAAAGATGATCCGCAGACATTAAATCGCGAAACTATGCAATTATATCAATTATACAAAATTAATCCCTTTATGGGTTGTTTACCCTTGATTATTCAGCTACCAGTTTTTTGGGCATTATACTCCGTTTTTCGTCAGACGATTGATCTTCGCAAAGCCAGTTTTATCTTTTGGCTTAAAGATTTATCCGCAAAAGATCCAATTTATGTTTTACCCATTATTATGGGGGCTTGCTTTCTTTTCCAAAACATTTTAACCAATCCGGATAAAAAAAATGTTTTCTTGGTATTCCTTTTTCCGATTTTTTTAACCCTGATTTTTTTGAATTTTCCTTCAGGGTTACAATTATATTGGCTTATTTTTAATGTGCTCTCGATTTTAGAGAGTTTAATTTTCCAAAAAGGAGGTTTTAAATGGTTGAAAATAAAAACCAAGGCCAAACCGTAAGTGAAATTATTCACCAAGTAGTAAAAGAATTTATTACTTATTTAGGGGTAAAAGCAAAAATTGATGTGAAAGAAGAAAAAAATGGTTATTACGCTAACATCAAAGCTAAACCCTATGCTGGTTTACTCATTGGGAAAAGAGGAGCCAATTTGAAAGCCCTCCAATATCTTATCCGCTTAGTGGTAAAAAAACGGGTTGGTCATTTCGTTCCTTTGATTTTAGATGTAAGTGGTTATCGGATGCGGCGGATAAATTTTCTTAAAAAGAAAGCCTTAGCTGTTGCCAAAATTGTATTAGAAACAAAAAAGGAGATGGCTTTGGATGAATTGACTGATAAAGAGGTTGCCATTGTGAGCGAAACTTTAAGCCAAGTTGCGGGAGTCAGATTTTACACCATTAAGGGAACCGGAAATAAAAAGAACGTGATTGTTGCTCCTCAATAATGACCGAAAATAGAACTATTTACGGATTAGCAACCCCCTTAGGCAAAAGCGCCTTAGCCGTAATTAGGGTTTCCGGACCATTAACCATTCCAATTTTACAAAAAATATTTCGACCGCTAAAAAAGTATCAAAAGTTTCCGCCAAGAAAAATAATTAAAGGAGAAATTATCGATGAAGAAACTAAAGAAGTAATTGACGAAGTAACCGTGACTTTTTATTACGCTCCTCATAGTTATACTGGCGAAGATATGGCAGAAATTTTTTCTCACGGTGGGTTCTACATTCCGCAAAAGATTTGTGAAATTTTAAAAAAAGCTGGTGCCACTTTAGCGGAACCTGGCGAATTTACTAAAAGAAGATTTCTCAACGGCAAAATTGATCTGTTGCAAGCGGAAGCTTTGTTGTCTTTAATCTCGGCACAAACGGAAAAACAAGCAAAAATGGCTCTCGCGCAATTGCGGGGAGAAGTCTCTTCGGTAATCAAAAATTTTGGCGAAGAATTAAAAGAGATTTTAGCTTTAACGGAATATCTTATTGAGTTTGCCGAAGATGAAGAAGTTGACGAACTGGCTAAAAATATAAAAGAAAGAATATTTAAATTAAATGAAAAGATGGAAAAAATTTTAAAAAAGACAAATTTCCAACAAAAAATTTTCCAAGGAATAAGAGTCGTGCTCGCTGGTCGAGCAAATGTCGGCAAATCCTCCCTTTTTAACCAACTGTTGGGCAAAGAAAGAGCGATTGTTACGGAAATACCGGGAACTACTCGGGATGTGATTGAAGCAGTTATTGATATTGAGGGTTTCCCTTTTATTTTGTGTGATACGGCCGGCATTGATTTTAATGTTACGCTGATCGACGAATTAAGTGTGCGAAAAACCAAAGAGTATTTGAAAAATGCCGATCTGATCTTATTAATTTTTGATATCTCTGAACCCCCGCAAAAGGCTGACTATGAATTATTAGCAATGACCAAAGAATATCCAAGAATTATTATTCTCAACAAAAAAGATTTACCGCAAAAATTCCCTTTAGATTTTTTAGCCGATGAACCTTATTTGCTCATCTCGGCAAAATATGGCGAGGGAATTGAAGAATTGATTAAAAAATTAATTGAATATTCTCAAAATCTTTATTCCGAAAGTGACGCCTTCCTTTTTCTGCCCCGGCAAATTGATTGTTTAGAAAGGGCATTAAAGGCTTTTAGAAATGCCCTTCATCTTGCTTATTGGGAAGGAGTTGCTGAGGAGTTAAAAACTGCTTTAAATCATTTGAAGGAACTTTTAGGAGAAACTACGAGTGAACAAATTTTAGATAAAATATTTTCCCAATTTTGTATTGGAAAATGAAAAGAATTTTACTTTATTTAAATGAAGCCCAAGAAGAAACAATTGCTCTGGCTTTATCGCTGGCGAAAACTTTTTCTTCTCGACTCTACGTCTTATTTTCCCTTGACTCTGATGAGATAAAAGATGAAAATTTAAAAGATAAGTTAGAAGACGAAGGTTGGCAAAAATTGTACGATGTTGAAGAAAAGGCTTTTAAAGAAGAAATAAAAGTTTCACTTTTATTTTTTGAAGGTAAACCAGAAAAATTGATTGAAGAATTGATGAAATCTTACGAAATTGAAGCTTTAATTCTCAACCCATTGGCCAATTTAAATTTATTAGAAATAATTAACAAAAATAAAGAAAAAATCATAATTTTAAGATAAAGGAGGTTAATGATGAAAAAAATTTCCGAAATTTTGCTAAAAGAAGGGATAATTCTGGATTTAAAAGAAAAAGAAAAAATTGAAGTAATCAAAAAATTGGGTGAACGATTAATCTCTTTGGGTTACATAACTAATTCTGACGAATTTTTTGGTGAAATTTTAAAAAGGGAAAATTTGGAAAGCACCGGTATTGGAATGGGCATTGCTATCCCCCATGCCCGCTCTAATGCGGTAAAAGATTTGGTGATTGTTTTTGGTCGTTCTCAAGAAGGGGTAGATTTTTCCAGTTTGGACGGCAAACCAGCTCACCTTATTTTCCTCATCGCTGGCCCCGAAGATAAAAAAAGTGAATATCTTTTTGCCTTAGCCAAATTATCAAAATTGTTAAGAAAAGATGAAGTAAGAATAGAGTTGAATAAAGCGAAAAACGAAGAAGAAGTAATTGCGATAATTAAAAAGTATGAAGTTTAAAAAAATATTTGTTTTTTATATTCTTTTTTTCTTTTTTTGTCGTCCGGAAAAAAATCTCAGTTTTAAAATTTTTTTTATCGATGTTGGTCATGGTGATGCTATTCTTATAAAAATACCGACAAATGTTCGTTATCTTAATATTTTGATTGATGGTGGCGAAGAAAAATATAGCGATGATATTTTAATCCCTTTTTTAAAAAAACAAAGAATCGATACTTTTCATTATCTTTTCGTCACCCATAATCATTCTGACCATCTTGGCGGAGTTTTAAAAGTTCTTGATAATTTTTATGTCAAAAATATTATTACCTGTCAAAAAAAAGATTCTGATAAATTATATTTAAGATTTTTAGAAAAATTAAACCATTTACAATTAACCCCTTTAAAAATCAAAATTGGTGACAGCTTTCTTTTGGGAGAAAAAGCAAAAATAAAAATTTTGAATTGTTATAAAAAGGGGGACGATGAAAATAATAGCAGTTTAGTATTGAAATTAATTTATGACACTTTTAATTTTCTTTTTACCGGTGATATTGAAGGGAAAAAAAGAAGCGAAAGTAGTTCTGTTTGTCGTTATGCCGAAAAATTTCTGGTTGAAAGATTTCTCAAAGAATTAAAAGCAAAAGTTTTAAAAGTTCCCCACCACGGAAGTGAAACCTCTTTAACCGATACTTTTCTCAAATTAGTTTCTCCAGAAATTGCAATTATTACTGCTGGTCGGAAAAGGTTCGGTGAAGTTATTTTGCCTGATACCACAGTAATTTTAAGACTTCTTCGGAAGAATATTAAAATTTTTAGGACCGACAACGGTGATCACAATCCCCAAGAGGCTCCGGGAGATGACCATATTTTAATTGAAATAAAAAATAATAATTTTGTATGTCGTTATTATTCTCCTTATTTGATTTTTTAAAAAAATTAATTAAAATAAAATTAGGCGGCGTAGCTCAGGTGGTAGAGCAGGAGAATCATAATCTCCGGGTCAGGGGTTCGAATCCCTTCGCCGCCATTTTTTTTAACAAAAGGAGGGAAAATGCCAATAAGCGAGAGCAAATATATTTGGATGGATGGAAAATTGGTTCCTTGGCAAGAAGCTAAAATTCATATTCTTTCCCACGTAATCCATTATGGAACCGGTGTGTTTGAAGGTTTAAGATGTTATAAAACTAAAAAAGGACCAGCAGTTTTTCGATTGAAAGAACATACGGAAAGACTTTTCAATTCAGCAAAAATTTACCGAATGGAAATTCCTTATACCCAAGAAGAAATTAATAGGGCAATAATTGAAACAATAAAAGCCAATGAATTAGAAGAGTGTTATATTCGACCAATTGTTTATCGGGGTTATGGCGAAATTGGAGTCAATCCTTTTGGCTGCCCGGTATGTGTTGCCATCGCTACTTTTTATTGGGGGAAATATCTTGGTAGTCAAGCTACGGAAGAAGGTGTTGATGTCATGGTTTCTTCTTGGAATCGAATGGCACCTAATACTTTTCCCGCAATGGCAAAAGTTTGTGCCAATTATATGAATTCCCAATTAATCAAAATGGAAGCGATAACCTACGGTTTTGTTGAGGGTATCGCTTTAGATATCTTCGGTTTTGTAAGTGAAGGTTCAGGAGAAAATATCTTTTTAGTAAAAAAAGGCAAACTTTATACTCCACCGCTAAACGCTACCATTTTACCAGGAATAACTCGGGATACGGTAATTAGAATCGCCAAAGATTTAGGTATTGAGGTTGTGGAAATGATGATTTTACGAGAGTTTTTATATATTGCCGACGAAGCTTTCTTTACGGGTAGTGCCGCTGAAATTACTCCCATACGTTCTATTGACAGAATAAAAATTGGCGACGGTAAAGTTGGACCTATTACTAAAAAATTGCAAGAAGAATTCTTTGCCATTGTTAATGCTGATAAAGAAGATAAATACGGATGGTTAACTTATCTATGAAAATTGGCATCGGTGCTGACCATCGGGGCTTTTTTCTAAAAGAAGAACTTAAAAAATTTTTAGAAAAAAATAATTTTGAGGTAAAAGATTTTGGCACTTTTTCCAACGAAGTTTTTGATTACCCCGATGTGGCCTTTCCTTTGGGCGAAGCAGTAAAAAAAAGAAAAATTGCCAAAGGAATTTTAATTTGTGGCTCCGGCTTGGGGATGAGCATTGCGGCCAATAAGATAAAAGGAATAAGAGCAGCTTTGTGTTTAAATAAAGAAATGGCAAAAATGGCGAGAAACCATAACGATGCTAATATTTTAGTATTGGCCGCCAATTTTACCACCTTAAGAAAAGCCAAAGAAATTGTGAAAACTTTTTTAAAAGAAAAATTTGAAGGTGGTCGCCATTTAAGAAGAATAAATAAAATAAAAAAATATGAAAATCTTACCCTTGGCAAGTGATTCCTTAGGCACCAGAAGTATGGCCACCTATGTGGAAACCGAAAATTTTAACATTCTTATTGACCCAGCAGTTGCTTTATCACCTTCCCGATTTAATCTCCCTCCCCATCCAATTGAGCTCCAAAGAAAGAAAGAACAGTTAGCACTGATAAAAGAAAAAAGTAATACCTCGCAACTTATTATCATCACCCATTACCATTACGACCATCATAATCCTGAAGAAATCTCTCTTTACCAAGATAAAATTCTTTTAATAAAGGACCCCCATAATTTTGTAAATGAATCTCAGAAAATCAGAGCCCATTATTTTTTAGAAAAGATTAAAGACCTGCCAAAAATGATTGAAATTGCTGATAATAAAGAGTTTGTTTTTGGCAACCTAAAAATAAAATTCTCCCCACCAGTAAAACACGGACCAAAAGAATATTTAGGCTATGTTATTGAAATAGCTATTACTAACGAAAAGGAAAATTTTATTTTTACTTCTGATGTTCAGGGAATTGTTGAGGAGGAGCAGTTAAATTTTATTTTAGAAAATAAACCGACCATCCTTTACGCTGATGGACCAATGACTTATATGTTAAATTATCGGTATCAAAAAGAAGATTTAGAAAGGTCAATAAATAATATAAAAAAGATTATTGAAGAAACTGATGTGAAAGTAATCATTTTGGACCATCACTTAACTCGTGATGAAAAATTTAAAGATTATTTAAAAGAGATTCTTAACCAAAACAAAACAAAAATTCTAACTGCTGCTGAATATTTAGGCAAAGAAAACGAATTGTTTGAAGCTAAAAGAAGAGAGTTGTATAAAGGTTCGTAAATTTTTGAAAAATATAATCAGATTATTTAAAAAACTTCTAAAAAGAATGTCCTTAAATATTCGGTCTCCGGCATGCTCAAAAGAATTGGATGATCTGGACCTTGGGTTGTTCTTTCAATTATTCGAAAATTTTTTTTAGCATCCTCAGCAGCTGCATTTAAAGTATCTAAAAAATCCTGCCAATAAAAATGGTGGGAGCAGGTAGAAGTAACTAAAATACCACCGGGTTTTAATAATTTCATTGCCCACAAGTTGATATCTTTATATCCTCGTAAAGCACCACTCAATTCTTTCCGACTTTTGAGAAATGGTGGCGGGTCAAGAATAATTAAATCAAAAGTAACTCCGTTTTTGTATAAATTTCTAAGCTCATTAAAAGCATTTCCCACTAAAAAATGGCAAATTTTATCGACTTTATTAAGCTCGGCATTTTTCTTTGCTAATTCAATTGCTTGGTGGTTACCATCGATTCCTAAGGTTTCTTTGGCACCTCCCAAAGCAGCATTAATGGAAAAGCTTCCGGTGTAACAAAAAACATCCAATACTTTTTTATCTTTTGCCAGTTCTCTTACCTTTCTTCGGGTTATCCGGTGATCAAAAAAATAACCCGTTTTTTGACCGTTCTTTATATCTACATAAAATTTCACACCATTTTCTTTAATGATAACTAAATCATCTAATTCACCATAAGCCAGACGGTCGTAACGGGGTAATTTTTCTAATTCTCGCAGTCGGAAATCGTTCTTTTCAAAAATTGATTTCACATCAAAAAGCTCGATTAATGCTTGAAAAATTTTTTCTTTCCTTATTTCCACGCCGTAAGAATAAATCTGAACAACAAAATGATTTTGATATTTATCAATGACCGTTCCGGTTAACAAATCACTTTCACCATAAACCAGACGAAAATCCTCTTCGTCTGGTAAAACTTCTTTCCGATATTGGTATGCCTTTAATATTCTTTCTTTTATTAAAGGTACATCAAAATCTTCATCTTTAAAAGAATAAAGTCTTATGGCGATTTTACTCTCCCAGTTAAAAAGACCGTTGCCAATAAACTTATCATCTTCGTAAACTGAACAGATATCTCCTTTCTTTAAATCTTTATCTTTCTTTATCACTTCATTCCTTAAAATCCAAAGGTAGTGTTTTATACTTTTTTTTCTTTTTACAAAAACCTTCTTAAAGCACATCTTTTACAATGATATTATTATCTTCATCAACGGTATAAATCAAATCTTTTCCCTCTTTAGCTTTAGGAGCCAGAAGTAAAGGCGGAGGGTTCCCTTCCCCAAAGGGGGGCAACAAAGAAAGAAGGGCGCGATTAGGTTCATTTATTTCTAATACTCCTTCATAAAAATGGGTAAAAAAATTAGTTTTAGTATCAGTAAATAAATTTTCGGCGTCTTTTATTACTTTCTCAATAAAACTTTCCAATTTTTCGGAAGTTATGGAAAAACCGCATGCCTTTTTATGACCGCCATAATCAATCAAATATTCTTTATTTAATTTTAAAATTTCCAAGATACTATTCTCTTCATTGCTCCGACATTCACCGACATATCTCTTTTCATCTACTCTACCAATGACCATTGTGGGCAAATGATACTTTTCCGTAAGTTTTCCTGCCACATATCCTAAACAACCTAAAGCCAATTCGTCACTTTTTACAATAATAATTTTATCACCAACAATCTTTATTGCTTCAGCAATCTCTAAAGACCTTTTAGCATCTTCCTGCCATTTTTGGGAACGATTTTCAAACTCTTTAAAAATCTCCTCGGCTTCCTTTTCGTCCTTACTGAGGAAAAACTTAACCCCTTTATTACCGTCACTATTAGCAAAAATTGGTAAAAGAAAGACGATAAAATTGGTCACATTAAACTTTCTTTTTTCTAAGATATTTAAAATTGGTTTTTTAAAAGCCTGATTTAAATTATCAAAAGTCTTAATTCCTAAAGAAACAATTACGCGGTTTTCAAAAATTAAAGGTACCCGGTCAGCGATTGTCCCTAAACAAGCAAGAAAGAACAACTCGCTTTTGCAAGAAAAAAGTTCTGCCGCCGAGATATCCATCAATTCTCTTACCATACCTAACAGAAATTTAAAAACCACTCCAACGCCAGCAAGTTCTTTGAAAGGATAAGAAGAATCTTTTCTTTTGGGATTAATCACGGCAATAGCTGGTGGTAGGTCCTCTAACACTTCGTGATGGTCAATTACGATTACATCGATATTTTTTTCTTTAGCTTCTTTAATCTCTAAAATATTTGTTGTTCCCGAATCAACCATGATTACTAGATTTAAACCTTGGCTTTTAAAAAATTCTAAATCTTCTAAATTTAAACCGTATTTCTTTTTATGTTTTGGCGGTATATAATAACTAACTTTTGCTCTTAAATCATTCAAAATATTATAAACCAAAACTGTGGCTGTGATGCCATCCAAATCTTCGTGACCCCAAACCAGAATTTTCTCTTCCTTTTTTATTGCTTTATCTATTCTTTCTAATGCTAAATAATAATCGGGCAAAATTTCTGGCGGATATAAAGATTTTAACGAAGGATAAAGAAAATTTTCCACATCCTCTTTCGTGCGATTCTTTCTTAAATACAAAATTCTCAAAAAACCTTCGGGTAAAGAAACGCTTTCTTTTAAAAATTTAAATTCTTCCTCATCTATCGGCATCAATTTCCACATTTTAATCATATATTATATCCATTTTCATATTTTTGTCAAAATAATGCCATATTTTTCCGCAGTTATAATAGCAAACTGCGACAAACAATAAAAGTAAAAATATTTTTTTAAATTGCCAATTTTATAAGTTATGTAATTTAATAACTTATTATTATCTTTAAATGAGATATTTTGGCATATAAATTGCATATTTTAAAGTGGTCTCTCCGGTGCTAATAAGATGCCAAATCTGATTGGCAAAGGGCAGTTTAAAAACTGCCCTTTTTTATTTTATAATAATAATTTTTAATTCTTTTTTAGTTTGCCGATTTTTGATAATATAAATTCCAGAAGGTAAATTTTCAATTTTATTTTTATTTATCACCGCATTTTTAACTTTCTTACCGGTGATATCGTAAATAATCAATTTCTCGGTTTCCATCGGTAAGACAATTGATTTTCCTTTAAGAATAGTCGGTAATTCTCTTAAATTGGCAAATTGACTAATCTTACCTTGATTTTTAGTAAATTCAAAAAGTGCCACCCTTGGTAATGGCTGACCAGTAATTATCTTTATTGCCCTTCTTGGTTGTAATAGTGCTGATGCCCGATGATAACTATTATTATAAACCGCACAAATACCAACCGTACTTGTCTGGTCCTCAATACCAACCGTATTAGAAACATAATTATTGGCAGTCAAATATTGGAATTTAATAATATTATCACCAGTGGGCGTAGAAACCGTTGTGTCATAAATAATAATCTCAAACTTATCCCATTGTTCTCTCGGACTATAATAATGAACCGAATCCCATTCAATTATCATCCGATGATTTAAAGAATCATATAAGAACCAAATCCGATTACCATAAGGTGGATACAAATCATCCCAATTGGGACAAATCATCGCGTGAGGATTAGTTGATGTCGGATCAGGTAATGGCTGATTAGTATAAACCGTTGATGTGGTATAGACTGGCGTTATCCAACCATTACTACAAACTGATAATTGGCCAGTATATCTTTGTCCATAATATTTAAGTAGAAATGGCAGATTAATCTGAATTGTCTGGTCATCAGAAGTTATCGGCAATTGGACACCAACATTTCTTAACTCTACCCATTCAAAAAGTTCAGCCTGCTGATAAAAAGTATCAATATCATCATAGGCATAATATAACGGCTCTGGTTGATAATTATCAGGAATCGGGTCGGTTATTGTTATTTCACCAATTTCTAAATTAAATCTTAAAGAATCAAGATAATTCGTGCCTAAAAGAATAAGTTTGAAATTGGTAATATGTCCGCGAGGGGTTGAGGTAGAAGCATATATTAAAAATCTATCATTCCTATTATTTCTTATAGAATCAGGTAGAATCGTTCCAAAATAGCCAAAGGAATCCAAAATGGTTACATATTGATCCGAAGTTCGTAAAATACCAATAACACTGTCAGCGGAAATTCTACCGATATTTTTTAAATTAACAATTATAAAACATGATTCGCCAGGGTCAGCCTTTCGGTTATTATTTCCCAAGGAATCATCAATGATAAGATTATCAATTGTTAATGCTGGTAAATTGGCAGTGATGGCTTCAACAGCATCTAAATCATAACCACCGGTAGGACCATTAACTCCGTATCCTTGGTCAATAATCTTTATATACCGACAATAAGACAATCCCGCCCTGGATAAATCAAAATAAGAGGTTCCAGTATCAACTCCACAAAAATACCAAGGTCCATTCCAATTATTACTCACATACACACTACATCCTTCCGGGTCAAGAGTATCTTCAATTACCATAAAATCACTTCCCGGACCATTAATAATTGGAAATTGCATATCGTATATTGCCCACCCTTTTACACCTAAGGATAATCTTTTGTTATCTCTTTTTCCTAACACAAAAGATGGCAAAGTTAGATTTAAATAATTAGGTTCATCATTTATTATGGCAATTACATTTTTATAAGCAAAAATAGGTTGGGTGGTATCTCTCATCAAGGGAATTTCTACATAAATATAACTATCTTGAGGCACAACAACATTATTAATTATTTTTTCTTTATAACCATTAGCATATACCCTCAAAGAATAGGTACCAGCATGAGCATAACGGAAAAAATACCCGCAGCTATCGGTATATATTGGTGAATAAGGTGGTTGTAGTTCTACTATCGCCTTTATTGGTTCATTGGTTATAGAATCAAAAACCCGACCCCTTACTCCCCAAGCAATCCTTTTTAACATTTCAATATTGGCAGTTAAATTTGCCCGACAGATGGTATCAATCTGAGTTGTATCCGGCACATGGGGAGAACAAAGTTCAATCGCCAATCCTAAGGCTCCTTCGGCTCCATAGCCGAAATCAGAAGAAGTACCCCTGGCTTCATAAAGACCGCGAGAAATTTGAAAGGCTGGATAACCGGTATAAGAAGCATATCGCTGGGTTAAAAATGAATGGAAGATACTATCATAGGTAGCAGCAGTAGTCCAGGACCAGGGCCACATGGCGGCTCGAGTACCTGAATGGTAAGTAATATAAAGAACAAAAGGTGCCCGCTGAAAGAAATTTCTCATCGCAATAATTTCCGGTTGCGAAAAAGGAGCCGGAGTGTCCTGATACCAACAAAATCCGTAATCGCGGTTTAAATCCACACCATTAGCATTTACTCTTGTCCTGGCTACCATGCCATCAGGATTCACAATCGGAATAACCCAAATTTCGCGAGTATTTACCAAATGGGTTATTAACGGGTCTATTCCATAATTAGCAAGAAGATAGCGAACTAAATATAAACAAACTTCCGCTCCAATATTCTCATTACCGTGAGTTGTTCCATCCCAAACAATTCTTGGACGATGTTCATCTTGATGGGCATTCTGCGATATTTTCATTGCCAAAATTACCCGGTTTTGAACTGAATAACCAATGGTATCTAATTTTACTAAATTGGGATTATTTTGGGCAATTATGTTAAAGGTATCAACAATCTCTTGATAAGAATGGAAACGACCAAAATTATCTCCTGGTGCCAGCAGCTGATGATATTTTAACATATCTTCAATAAGAATATCGTAAGGGTAGGCTTTTAAAGAAGATATTTTTTCTTCTTCAATTGAACCGATCAAATAGTCCTTGCCAACTTCATAAATATAAAATCCCTTTTTTAATAATTCCGGAATAACTTCTTTAGAGGCATGAATTTTCAAAAGCATTTCTTTAGAAAAAGCTAAGGAGCATAAGAAAATCAAAAGAAGGTAAAGCCTTTTCATTCTTCCTCCTTTAATTTTTCATTTCAAGATAATTAACTTATAATCTTTATTATCAATTTTTATAAAATAAATCCCCGAAGAAATTTTATTTAGCCGGAAATCTTTTTTAAGTTCTTTAAGTTTCCTGCCATTGATATCATAAATAATCAACCTTTCGGCTTTCATTGGTAAGACAATTGATTTTCCTTTAAGAATAGTCGGTAATTCTCTTAAATTGGCAAATTGACTAATCTTACCTTGATTTTTAGTAAATTCAAAGAGTGCCACCCTTGGTAATGGCTGACCAGTAATTATCTTTATTGCCCTTCTTGGTTGTAAGGGTGCTGATGCCCGATGATAACTATTGTTATAAACCGCACAGATACCAACCGTACTTGTCTGGTCCTCAATACCAACCGTATTAGAAACATAATTATTAGCAGTCAAATATTGGAATTTAATCATATTATCACCAGTGGGCGTAGAAACCGTTGTGTCATAAATAATAATCTCAAACTTATCCCATTGGGTATTGGGACTAAAATAATGGACTGAATCCCATTCAATTATCATCCGATGATTTAAAGAATCATATAAAAACCAAATCCGATTACCATAAGGTGGATACAAATCATCCCAATTGGGACAAATCATCGCGTGGGGATTAGTTGATGTCGGATCAGGTAATGGCTGATTAGTATAAACCGTTGATGTGGTTCTTATCGGTGAAACCCAGCCATTGCTACAAATTGATAAAGAATCAGCATATCTTACTCCGTAATAATAAATAGGAAACGGTAAAGGAATTCTAATTGTCTGGTCATCAGAAGTTATCGGCAATTGGACACCAACATTTCTTAACTCTACCCATTCAAAAGGTTCAGCCTGCTGATAAAAAGTATCAATATCATCATAGGCATAATATAACGGCTCTGGTTGATAATTATCAGGAATCGGGTCGGTTATTGTTAACATGCCGATTGGTAATCTAAATGTTACTACCCTTTGATAATTATCAGCATAAAGTTTTAAAGTACATAAGATTTCCGTTTCTGGTCTTATTAATGGTGAAGCAAATATTTTAAAGTGGTCAAAGAGATTAATACCAATAGAATCTTTTAAAACAGTTCCGTAATGGGCAAAAGAATCTAAAATGAAAAATAAGGTATCACCACTCTTTAATACTCCCGAAACATTATAACCATGACCTAAACCGATATTCTTAATCTTTATTACTAAATCAGTTGTCTCGCCCGGGTCAATTCTACCATTAGGTCTTTGGGAAAAAGAATCTTTTACCAAATAATCCTGATAAATAAGAACTGGTGTACCAACAGTGATAGTAAAAGTAGAAATCCAAAGGGAATCAAAAATATCTTTAACTAACAAACTACAACGGATATTATAACCATTAAAAAGATTTTCTCCAATGGTTAAATTAAAACCATCTTCGCCGGTATAGGCAGAATCACCCGGGGAAATATTATTAAAATATTTTATCGTATCAGTGATTATTACTCCGGTATCGCGAGAAACAAATTTACCAATGACCGAATAGGCAGTTTCATTTCCCCAATTTTTTACCCATAAAGGAATCTCTAACTCTTCACCGGGATTAGGTATACCGTCACCATTACCTCTTGGTGGTTGATCATTAATAAAATGGCGCAGATAAGTTACATAAGGTTGGTTTACAGGCATTGCCAAGCAGGCACCGATATGAGGAGCCAAGTTGTGACCAGTGACCGTAATGTAAATACTATCCGGTTGAGTAGTAAAAATATTAAATCTTACCTCACCATTTTCATCCGTATAACCAAAATAATGACCGGCAGTATCCGATTTCGCTAAGGCACAAACCAAGGCATTACTAATAGGCACTCCTTGACTGGAAACTCCAATTACCAATTGGTAAGAACCAACCGGAATAACCCGCGGATAAGAAACATCAATCTCTTTTGGAATATCCCAATAAATATCAATCGCACCGTCACCCATGAGATTATACATCTCAAAATATCTTCTGGTAGTAGAAGTGTTTCCCATTTGGCGGAAAAACATCAATTTGCCTTTATTAACCATTCCCATTGCCCAATAAAAATTACTATCATAAGCCGCATCAAAAACCCTTCTTTGAAAGGTATCATCTTCAGTCCAATAAGAAGTGACACTGGAAGCGTAATGACCAATAGCACCTCTAAAGCCAATTCTTATCCAGGTTTCAGAAAAACATTCGGGATAAGTAGCATTAGCAAAATCGCCAGAAAGACAGGCATAGGTACCAACAAAAGGAACCTTATCAATATTAGTCAATTGTCTCACATTATCAGAGGTAAAATTCGGGTCAGCCCAGCGGTCATAATTTCCGTGACCAGAATAAGTAACCCACGCCCGACCACCATTAATCGCCGTAGTTATCGGTGTTCCAGAATTATAATAGAGATATAAAGAATCACAGATTACTCCGTATCTTCTTTGTAACCTCATACAATATTGATGGGTACTTTCCGCTACCTGATGATTACCACCATCATTAGAAGCAATAAAATAAGATTTCTTTAACCAATCCCTTTCCGAAAACCATTCATTCTTTTCGTATTTAATAACTTTCAACACAAAAGAATCTAATTGAACACTATTAGCAACTGATAAACGGGAGACATCAATATCCGGCAAATAATCATCAGGATAATTATTCATCAACGCATAGTTTAAATCAGTTGATGGATTACCACTACCCCGACCACGAAAATAGCCAATTCTATCAACATCACCAACCAACAAAACATAAGCAGGCTTTACTGGCCAATTATTATAGGCATTCAAAATATAATTTCTCACCCTTAAAGTATCACCGCCACCGATCTCGGAAATCTTTTTCACCCATACCTTATAACCCTTTCTTAATCGCCAATTGGCTAACGGTAAAACATTTTCATACCATTCATCAGGAACAATTATTAAATAACCAATCGGTAATTGTGGTGGGTCAATTTCGTAATATCTATAATTGATTATCAAATCCTTCAATCTTTTCTCAAAAGGCAAAGAATAGTAATCTCTCAGCTGTTGAAAAGTTTTACCCAAATCACCATTTTTTATTGTTATCGCCAATTCTAAAGAAGAATAAAACTCAATCTTATTTTTCCTTGGATTGTATCTTATTGGATAAACCTCAAAAACAATAACCCTTCTTCCCCGAATATGACCAATAAAAACAATGTCCGCCAATTTTTCCGGATAATAAGCATCGGTCGAATAAAATTCTTTATTTATCGTAAACGGTGGTTTTTCGCCGGTTTTAGGTATGGGTGGTTGTAAAGGATAAATGGGATAGGTAAGGGTTATTTCCTTTTTTGTAAAATTTTTTACGGTTAAAGAAACTTCGCCATTTTCTGGTATTTCAAAAAATTCTCTAATTACCGGTAATAATGGCTTACCTTCTTCGGTTGATTGTCCAGAAACTAATAAAGAGATAACCGAAAATTTTCCTTCCGGAATTTCCTTTATTTCAATTTTCGGTTCAGCTAATTTAACTTCAATTACCGCTTGTGAATAATCAAAACTTTTTATTTTAATTTCCGAATAGAGCGGTAAGAAAAAGAAAAAAATTAAAAAACTAAATAAGATTTTCTTCATTGACTCCTCCTTTATTTTAAACATTAGACAATTATAATCCGAATTTTTTGAAATTTCAATTATAAAATAAAAAAAGCCGGTGGCAAATTTGCCACCGGCCTCCTTGTGGGAATGGGAATTATTCGATCTTAACCTCGGTTTCGGCTTTCTTTTCGGGTTGTTTCTTGGGCAAGGTCACTTTTAAGACGCCGTCTTTGTAAGTGGCCTTTACCTTGTTCGGATCAATTTCAGTGGGTAAATCAATACTGCGGGAGAAACTACCGTAAGCGCGCTCGCAAAGGTAATAATCTTTTTCTTTTACCTCCTTCTCCTTTTTCACCTCACCCTTGATGGTCACACTGTTTTCGGTAACCGTAACCGCCAGGTCTTCCTTCTTGACACCAGGAATTTCCGCTTCCACAATTAGGTTATCGCCTTCTTCGTAAACATCTACGAGGGGGACATATTCTTCAACCGCCTTCGGAAATCTCATTTTCCGACCGAAAAATTCTTCAAAAGTTCTTCTAATATCTTTTTCTAACTCTTCTAACTCTCTTGATAATGGTGCCCAAGGTTTCAACCAGTGTCTCATCTTTCACCTCCTTTTTGTTTTCACATTTATTAGATACCTTCTTTGGTTAAAAAGTTTCTTAAAAAATCAAGTAATCAATTGACATTTTTACCGAAATTGGTTTATAATTTATTTATGAAAGCCTGGCTGATTACCGAAATTACTGATGTGGAAAAAGATGACCGACCATTAAAATTGGCTAATTTGCCTATTCCGAAAATTAAAGAGAACGAAATCTTAATCAAAGTAAAAGCCTGTGGTGTCTGCCATACGGAAATTGATGAACTTGAAGGTCGGGCATTGCCTTCTTTTTTCCCAATTGTTCCTGGCCATCAGATTGTTGGCGAAGTCTGTCGAATTGGCAAGAAAGTAAAAAAATTTAAAATTGGCGACCGGGTAGGTGTTGGTTGGATATATTATGCTTGTGGTGAATGTGAATTTTGTCAAAAGGGTTTAGAAAATCTTTGTAAAGATTTTAAGGGAACAGGTAAAGATGTAAATGGTGGTTATGCGGAATATTTCAAAATAAGCGAAGATTTCGCTTTCCCATTACCAGAAAATTTTACTTACGAAGAGGCTGCTCCCCTCTTTTGTGCTGGGGCTATTGGTTATCGCTCGTTAAGATTAGCCAATATGGACGATAATAAAAACCTTGGACTTATTGGCTTTGGGGCGGCTAACCATTTGGTATTAAAAATTGCCAAAAACCTTTATCCCAATTGTAAAATCTTTGTCTTTTCCCGCAATGAAAAAGAAAGGGAATTGGCAAAAAATCTTGGTGCCTATTGGGTTGGTGAGATTGAAGAAGAACCAAAAGAGTTGCTTCATTGTGCCATTGACACCACACCGGTTTGGAAACCACCTTTTTATATTCTCCAACATCTTTTACCTAATGGTCGCTTAGTAATCAATGCCATTAGAAAAGAAGAAATTGACAAAGAATACCTATTAAAAATAGATTATGCCCGAGATTTATGGCAAGAAAAAGAGATAAAAACGGTTGCCAATGTTACTAAAAAAGATATTAGCGAATGGCTGGAGATTGCCCAAAGATTCAACATCAAACCGGAAATAGAAATTTACCCCTTCGAAAAGGCAAACGAAGCCCTAAAAGACATTCGAAATAGAAAAATAAAAGGCGCCAAGGTATTGGTGATATAACTTAAAAAATTACTCTTTTGCCCTGTTAGGATTTTACCAATTCTCCTTGGAAGGCTTTTTCCAAAATAGATTTTTTCAATTCATCTAACTCTTCTAATTGCTTCTGTTGGAGTTGTTTTAATCTTTCAATTTTTTCCCGCAAATCATCAAGATAAGCCACAATCCTTTTTTGCTCGGAAAGCGGAGGAAAAGGGATTTCAAGAGAATTAAAAATCCTATTATCAAGATGTGAAATTGCTCCACCTCTCTTTTGAGTATTAAGTTCTTTAAAGTTTGATTTTAAAAATAGAAAAAGATAATTTGTATCTATTTCTTCATTATGTTTAATTTTCCCTATCGTCGAAGCTAAGATACCTTTAAATCCTAGAAAAACATCGCCAGAGTTAGAACCATCGCATATAATAATTATTTCATTTTCATTCACGAGTAACTGAATTTTTCTTAATTTAATAAAATTTTTTTTGTCAATAAAGGGGTGTTAATGGTGAATTTTAAATGGATAAGAAAGTCTATCCTAAATTTACTTTCTGGCTTTAAAGATTTATTTTATCTTTTTTCTATTAGCCAAGTATTTTCTGATCACCGACATTGATGATAATATAAAAACTCCCCGGGCAGGACTCGAACCTGCAACCCTCCGGTTAACAGCCGGATGCTCTACCGGTTGAGCTACCGGGGAATTTTATTTATTTTAATTAATTTTTGTTAAAAAGTCAAATTGTTTCTAATTTTATCCTTCGCGAACGGGGAATCTGGTTTTTTAGTTTTTTATTCCGATAATAGCCAATGGCGATTGGGTAATTTTTGTAGAATAAGATTTTGTAACCTTCTTCCATATCTAACGCTAAAAGTAAGTCCTCGCCAAGAAGAAATTTTTTTAGTTCTTCTTCATTTAAATGGATGATATTTTTTTTGGCATAAAAACCAAAAATTTGGCAGGCATCAATCGTTGGTTTTATTCCATTTTTTACTATCCGCGCCACCCTTATCCCCTTTCTTAAAATATTTTCACAATTAAAATCTTTTGCTTCTTTGGTCATCAAATAGATACTGTTTTTATATTGGTAAAATTCGTAAGGAGAAAAAACCTCTTCTTCAATGCCAAACTCTTCTTTAAAGTATTTTAATAGGTTTTTCATATTAAATTATTTAAATTATAAAGAATTTGAATTTTATTTCAAAAATTGTATAATTTAAGTTAAAAAATTAAAAAGGAGGAAACAAAATGGCAGAGAAACTAAACCCTTTTGAAATTGCTCAAAAACAACTTGACCAAGCAGCAGAACTTTTAAAACTTGATAAGGCAACCCATCAGCTTTTGCGGGAGCCCTTGCGGGAAATGACCGTTTTAATTCCGGTGAGAATGGATAACGGTGAAGTGAAAGTTTTCAAAGGTTTTCGGGTTCAATATAATGATGCTCGAGGACCGTGCAAAGGTGGCATCCGTTTCCATCCGGAAGAAACCCTTGACACAGTTCGGGCATTGGCCGCTTGGATGACTTGGAAAACTTCTTTGTTAGATTTGCCTTATGGTGGTGGCAAAGGCGGCGTCATCTGTAATCCTAAGGAAATGTCGGATAAAGAAAAAGAACAATTGGCCCGAGGCTATATCCGGGCTTTAGGCGAATTTATTGGACCAGAAAAAGATATCCCGGCACCTGATGTCTATACCGACCCGCAAATTATGGCTTGGATGATGGATGAATTTTCTAAACTTCGGGGTTATTATTGTCCCGGAGTAATCACCGGCAAGCCTATTCCGATTGGTGGTTCCTTGGGAAGAAATGACGCTACTGCCCGCGGTGGAATTTATACCACGAGAGAGGCGGCAAAATATTTGAAGATTGATTTAAAAGATGCTCCGACCGCTATCCAAGGATATGGTAATGCCGGCTCTTTTGGAGCGATTTTGGCAAAAGAGATTCTTGGAGTAAAAATTGTGGCGGTTTCTGATTCGCAAGGCGGAATTTATTCTAAAGATGGTCTTGACCCTTATGAAGTATTAGAATTTAAAAAGAAGAACGGCACGGTTGTTGGCTTTAAAAAGGCAAGCAAGATTACTAACGAAGAATTATTGGAACTTGATGTTACTTTGCTTATGCCTTCGGCTCTGGAAAATGTGATTACCAAAGATAATGCTCCGAGAATAAAGGCAAAGATTATTGCGGAATTGGCCAATGGACCAACAACCCCAGAAGCCGATGAGATTTTACACCGCAAAGGGATTTTTGTTATTCCTGACTTTTTATGCAATGCCGGTGGAGTAACGGTTTCTTATTTTGAATGGGTTCAAAATATTACTGGTTATTACTGGTCGTTAGAAGAAGTCCATAAAAGATTGGATGAAAAAATGACCAAAGCCTTCTGGGGAGTAATTGAGATGTACGAAAAGAAGAAGGTAAATACCCGAATGGCCGCCTATTTAGTAGCCGTTGCCCGAGTGGTCGAAGCGATGAAACTGCGTGGTTGGGTATAATATGGCAAAGATTTTAAAGAAAGAGATTTTAGCCCCTAATATCAAAAAGTTTGTTGTCCTTGTTCCGGAAGTTGCCAAAAAAGCCTTACCCGGACAGTTTGTTATCCTTCGGGTTTGTGAAGAAGGGGAAAGAATACCGCTAACGATTGCTGATTTTGACCGCCAAGAAGGAACAATAACTATTGTCTTCCAAGAAGTTGGTAAAACTACTTTCCATTTGGGAATGCTTAACGAAGGTGATGAAATCCTTGATTTTGTTGGTCCCTTAGGAAAGCCATCGGCAATTGAAAAATTTGGTACCGTTTGTTGTATCGGTGGGGGTGTGGGCACACCGGAAATCTATCCGGTTGCCCGCGCCCTTAAAGAAGTTGGCAATTATATAATTTCTATCATTGGTGCCCGAAGCAAAGATTTGGTAATAATGGAAAAGGAAATGAAAGCCGTCTCCGACGAACTTTATGTTACTACTGATGATGGCTCTTACGGAATGAAAGGTTTGGTCACCGATGCCTTAAAAAAATTGTTACAAGAGAATAAAAAAATTGACCGGGTGATTGCTGTCGGTCCAGTAATTATGATGAAGGCGGTTTCGGAATTGACAAAAGATTATAATATTAAAACGATTGTCTCTTTAAATGCGATGATGCTTGATGGCACCGGGATGTGTGGGATTTGTCGGGTGGAAATTGGCGGGGAGACAAAATTTGCTTGTGTTGATGGACCGGAGTTTGATGGTCATTTAGTAAATTACGATTTATTAATGGCTCGTTTGCGCACCTATTTAGAAGAAGAGAAAATTTCTTTAAAATTATTTAAAGAAAAAATGGGCCTTTCTTAGAGGAGGAAAAGTGGCTATTAGTCCAAAAAAAACACCGATGCGCGAGCAAGACCCAAAAGAAAGAATAAAGAATTTTAATGAGGTACCGCTCGGTTATACGGAAGAAGAAGCCAAATTGGAAGCCCAGCGCTGTCTCCAATGTAAAAAACCACCTTGTGTAAAAGGTTGTCCAGTAGAGATTGATATTCCTGGTTTTATCAGTAAAATTCGGGAAGGAAATTTTAAAGAAGCCATTCGGATTTTGAAAGATAAAAATAGTCTGCCGGCGATCTGTGGACGGGTATGTCCCCAAGAAGACCAATGTGAAAAGGAATGTGTTTTGGGTAAAAAATATGAACCAGTAGGAATTGGTCGCTTAGAAAGATTTGCTGCTGATTGGGAAGCGGAACAGGGATTGATGGAGTTACCAAAGATTGAAAAGAAAACCGGTAAGAAAGTTGCGGTTGTCGGTAGTGGTCCTGCTGGTTTAACCTGTGCTTCCGAATTAGCCAAAATGGGTCACGAAGTAGTAATCTTTGAAGCCTTACATAAACCGGGAGGGGTATTGGTTTACGGAATTCCGGAATTTCGGTTGCCCAAAAAAATTGTGGAAAGAGAGGTTAATTATGTAAAAGCCTTAGGAGTAAAGATTATCTGTAATTTCGTTGTCGGTAAGACAAAGACTGTCGATGAGTTGTTAACCGAGTTTGATGCGGTCTTTATTGGTACCGGTGCTGGTCTTCCTTGGTTTATGAATATTCCGGGAGAAAATTATACTGGTATCTATTCCGCCAATGAGTATCTCATCCGCGTAAATTTGATGAAAGCCTATCTCTTTCCGGAATATGATACGCCGATTGTCCGCGGGAAAAATGTGGCGGTAATTGGTGGTGGCAATGTGGCTATGGATGCGGCAAGAACGGCTTTAAGATTGGGAGCAGAAAAATCAATGATTATCTACCGACGAAGCAAAGCAGAAATGCCGGCAAGGATTGAAGAGATTGAAAGGGCGGAAGAAGAAGGGGTGATTTTCCATTTTTTAACTTTACCCGTAAGATACCACGCGGATGAAAATGGTCGGGTAAAGGCAATGGAATGTATCAGAATGGAATTGGGCGAACCCGACCATACTGGCAGAAGAAAACCAATCCCCATTCCCAATTCTAATTTTATAATCCCCGTTGATACGGTGGTAGTTGCTATTGGTCAAAGTCCTAACCCTTTAATTCCGCAGACAACAAAAGGGATTGAAGTTGGTAAACACGGAAATATTATTGTTGATGAAAAAACGGGCAAGACAACCAAAAAGGGTGTCTTTGCCGGTGGTGATATTGCCACCGGAGCAGCAACCGTAATTTTGGCAATGGGTGCTGGCAAGGTTGCTGCCAAAGCGATTGATGAATATTTAAAAACGGGTAACTGGTAAATATAAAAAATGGGAGAGAAATATGAAAAGAACCGCCTTTGTTTTGATTAATTGTTTGCCGGGCAAAACGAAAGAGGTGATTCATAAATTGCAACAAATTCCTAATGTTGAATATGCGGAAATGGTTTTGGGTCCTTACGATATTATTGCCATTATCCAGGCAAATGAGATTGAAACTATTGCCGTTATTGTTGACGAAAAGATTAGAACCATTGATGGCGTGGATGAAACTATTACCTGTGTAGCTATTGGTAAAGAAGAGATAACTGGTTTAATTTTTTAAAAAGGAGTAAAAAATGGCCGAAGCTTATATTTTGATAACTGTTCAAGCCGGTAAAGCCCGGGATGTTTATGAAGAACTTTCCAAAATTAAAGAAATAACCCATGTAGATGCGATTGCCGGACCTTTTGATATCATTGCTTTAATCAAGGCACCAGATTTTAATGCTATCGGTAGATTGGTAATTGAAAAAATCCAAAATATCCCTGGCGTTGAACGGACATTAACCTGTAACATTATCCATTTTGAACAATAAGGAATTAGTCAATTACTTAAAAAAGAAAAGGATTGGAATTCTCTGCGGCGGTTGGTCAAAAGAAAGGGAGATTTCGCTTTTAACCGCCAAGAATGTCGCTTCGGCTTTAGAAAAACTTGGCCTCCAATACCAGATAATTGACATTGATAAAAATTTCTATAATCAGATTATCAATTCCAAAATTGATATTGCCTTTATCGCCCTTCATGGTAAACCAGGAGAAGACGGTACTATTCAAGGATTTTTAGAACTGGTTGGTATCCCCTATACTGGTTCCGGGGTTTTGGCTTCCGCTATCGGCATGGATAAAATAATGACCAAAATCTTATTTCAATATGCCCAAATTCCCACACCTAAATTTGTAACTTTGAATAAAAACGAAAATCTTTTAGAAAAAATTGAACAGGCGGAAAAGGAATTAGGATTTCCTTTGGTACTAAAACCCCGATACGAAGGCTCCAGTGTTGGTGTGGAAATTGTTGACAATAAAAAAGAGCTATTAAAAAAGGCGAAATCTTTAAGAAAGGAGTTTGCCGATTTATTTTTGGAAGAGTATATTGAGGGGATGATTGCTACCTGTGGTATCTTGGATGATAAACCATTACCCATTTTGGAACTTGTTCCCAAAAAAGAGCGGTTCTATTCTTATAAAGCAAAATATACCAAAGGTGAAACCGAATTTATTTTACCAGCAAGATTAGATAAAAAGACAACCTTAAAAATTCAAGAATTATCTTTAAGGGCTCACAAAATCATTGGTTGTAAAGGATATTCAAGAATTGACCTGATAGTAAAAGAAAGGAAAAAACCTTATTTTTTAGAAATAAACACTTTACCCGGACTAACCGAATTGTCTGATTTACCAAAAGAAGCCCATCATCTTGGAATTTCTTATGAAGAGGTAATATTAAAAATTTTAAAAACCGCAATCGACTAAAGAGGAGACCGTATCGGGAGCTATTTAGGGAATAACCTTTAGGATTTCACCTTTAATTTTCAAAAGCAATTCTTTCTTTAAACCGCGCAAAAGCCATTTCACTTCCCTTATTTTCAATTCCCTTTCTAATATCTTATATTTATATTTGATTTTCAATTGATAGACCTCTTTGGCATAGGCGTGGTAAAATATCCTTTCGCTACCGAATAGACCATAATCGTTAAGGATTTGGGAAACCAATTTATCAATCTGATAAAAGATTTTTGCCCAAATTTTATAATTTCTTACCATTTCCTCATCCTTTACCTTATTTTGGTAATTATTTATCCTTTCTTTATCTTCTTTCATCATAGATATATAACGAAAAAGAATCCTTTATCTTACCCCAAAATTTTGATTGACTTTTTAAAATTTTTTGTTAAATTTATTTAAATATGGGGCCGTGGCGCAGTGGGAGCGCGTTTGACTGGCAGTCAAAAGGTCACGGGTTCGAATCCCGTCGGCTCCATTAATAATTAAGAAAAAGGAGAAAAGAAAATGAAAAAGTATTTAGGTTTATTGTTGTTATTAATTATTGGTTGTGCGCCACCGACGACCGTAAAAAAATATACTGAAGAAGAGTTGGCGGAAAGAAGAAAAGAGGCGGAAAAATATTACAGTCTTGGGGCGGAATATTATAAACAGAACGAATGGGAAAAGGCATTAGAAAATTTTAATACCGCTTTAAGTTACGATTCCAATTTTTATGAAGCCTACATTGCTATTGGCAATACCTATAAAAAATTGCGTGATGCCCAAAAAGCGGAAGAATATTTTTTAAAGGCTTTAAAGATTGACAATAGAAACAGCAAAGGTTACGAAGCCTTGGGTGATTTATATCTCTCCTTAGGTCAGTTAAGTAAGGCGGAAAGTCTTTATCAAAAAGGAATAAGCTTGGATACGACCAATGAGGAACTTTATTTGGGTTTGGCGGCAATTTATGAAAAATCTAAAGAAGATAAAAAGGCGGAGTCTTTATATTCTTTGTTAATTAACCGCTGTCCGGATAGGCTGGATATTTTTTATAAATATGGTGAATTTTTAACCAAAAGAAAAAGATTTAAAGAGGCAAAAGATATGTTTGAAAAATGTCTTTCCCGTTATTCGGAAGAGCCGGCTTTAAGAGAAAGATATGGTGATGTGCTTTTTGAATTGAATGAGTTTGAGCGTGCCCTTAATGAATATAATTTTATTCTTTCCAAAGAACCTAATAATGTGGCGATAATTTTGAAGGTTGGCGATGTTTATTTAAAACAGAAAAAATATAATAATGCCCGGCAGATGTTTAATAAGGCATTAAATTTAGCCCCCAATGACCCCATGCCCCATATCCATTTAGCTGATTATTATCAACAATTGGGTAATTTTGCCCAAGCGGAAAATGAATTGAAAAAGGCCTTGGCCATCTCGCCCAATTTGGATGTGGCCTTTGTGATTGCTGGCGACATCAAAAAAAGAAAAGCCGAAGAGAGTCAAAAAAATAAGCAGTTAAAAGAAGCCTATTATTTGTATAAAGAAGCAATCAATGAGTATAATAAAGTGAAAGAAGATAGCCCTTATAATGATTATTGTAAAAATGAAATAAAAAGAATTAAAGTGATTATGGATAAGATTAAAGAAGAGCTTTGGTTCCAAGGAATAAAGATTGAAGAGTGATGTTTGAGAAAAAGATTTTACTCCTCAATGCCAATTACGAACCTTTAACCATCTGCAAATTGAAGAAGGCCCTTAAACTGCTATTTTTGAAGAAAGCGGAATTGGTTGAATCGGAAAATGGTCGAAAAATAAGAACCCCAAGCACCAGTTTGGTAATGCCCAGTGTTATTCGGCTGGCCTATTATGTAAAAGTGAAAAGAAGAGAAATCCCTTTAACCAAAAAAAATATTTTAAGAAGAGACAATTATACCTGCCAATATTGCGGAAGAAAAAATGTTCCTTTGACTACCGACCACATCATTCCCAAAGCCTATGGTGGTAAAGATGAATGGGAAAATTTGGTCTGTGCCTGTGTGGAGTGTAATACTTTAAAAGGTAATAAAAGATTGAGTGAAACCAACCTTAAATTATTAAAAAAACCAAAGGCACCAACTTATATCACCTTTTTGTTAAATTCGCTTCCCGAAATCCCGGAAAATTGGCGTCCCTATCTTTTCCAAAGATAATTATTTTTTTTATCTTCTTTTTAAATAATAAGGAAATCAAAATTAACAACATTGAAATTAAGGGGACAAAAAAAATAAAACCAAAATTAGTCTATTCTTTGCCCCTAAAAGAAGAGGCAATTTTTGAATTGCGAAGGGAAATTATTGATTTTTATCTCCAAGAAGGTTTCTTTGATGTGAAGGTAAATATCGCCATGCAGAAAAAAGGGAAAAACCTTGTCCTTTTTTATTTGGTAAAAGAAGGGGAGCGATACCAAATAGGAAATATTAATATCCATTCAAATTTTATCCGCGCTGATAACCTATTAAAATTAATTACCGAAAAGGATTATTCGCAAGAAAATCTTAATAGAATTATAAAGAAAATCATTGATTTTTATTGGGAGATTGGCTTCCCCTTCGTAAAAATTGAACCGAAAAACTTTGAATTGGCTGATAAAAAAGTAAATTTTGATATTTTTATTGATGAAGGTGAAATGGTAAAGATTAATGACCTGCGGGCTGTTGGCGAAATGGTAATTCCGCCACCAATTTTAAAAAAAAGTAGTGGTTTTACGAAGCCTTTTTATTTCCAAAAAAGTTTGCTCGAAAAATTTAAAAGGAATATTTATAAAAACCTTAAAATCACTTGGAGCGATTATTTTCTTAGTAAAAGCGAAGAAGGAGGATATTTTTTAAATTTTTACTTTCCTTTTTTAAGAAAAAATAATTTTCTTTTTTTTCTTTCTTATCTGCCAAATGAGAAAAGCTTTTATTTTAATTTAAACTTAAAGGTCTTCAATTTTTTAAACCAGTGGGAAGAATGGGAACTCGCCTTAGAAAAATTTTTTCAAAGAAATTTCTATCTTTTTACTTATTGTCAACCTTATCTTCTCTTTTTTAAAAAAATCTTTTTTACCACCAGTTTTAAAAACTTTGACACCACCACTTCCCTTCTCACCCTTGCCAGTAATATTTATCTGCCCACCAAATGGGAAGAACTTTCTTTAAATTTTATTATCCAAAGCGAATTTTACAATTCGGTAGTCGCCGAGAAGCCAACTTACCAAATCTTTTCCTTCGGACAAGAGTTTATTTTTGACAACAAAATTGATAATTACCAAAAGGGAGATTATTTCTCTTTAAAAACCTTGGTCGGCGAAAGAAAATTAAAAGAGAAAAATCAGCAATTAAAATTTACTTTGGAAAGCCGAGCAGAATTTTTATTTTTGCTTTTTAAAAAAAATTGGCTTTTTCATAATGAAATTTTGGGTGGCAATATTTATTTTTCCGATACCCTTTATTATTGGGAAAAATTCTTTTTGGGTGGCCAGAATTATGTCCGCGGATTTTCGGAAGAGCAATATCCCGCAACTTCTTTTTTAATCTTCCGCAATCATCTTAAATACCTTTTTAAAGAGATCTTCTTTCCTTATCTTTTTTTTGATTACGGAATTGGTAAAGATAATAAATGGTTTTTTTTAAAAAGTGGTGGCGGCGGAATTGATTTTTTAACTAAAAACGGCATTTTTTATTTTAGCGTGGCCTTTCCTTTTGGTTTTAATCTTTTTGACACGCGGATTTATTTAGGCTATATTTTTCAATTTTGAAGATGAGTATAATAAAAGCAATTATCTTGGGAATGGTTCAAGGATTAACCGAATTTTTGCCCATCTCCAGTTCTGGTCATTTGTTATTATTAGAAAAGATTTTAAAATCAGATTTTGATATCGGTTTTCTTCTTTATCTCCATTTAGGGACAACCTTGGCTTTAATCCTTTTCTTTTTTAATTTAATTAAAGAAGAGATTAAAAGAAAAAATATCTTCCTCTTTTTAAAAATTTTTGTCGCTTTAATACCAATTATTCTCGTGGGTTTCTTTTTTAAAGAAAAAATTGAAACCCTTTTTGAAAATTTTAACTATCTCCCCTATTTTTTTCTTATCAGTAGTCTTTTAATATTTTTCACTAAATACCAAAAAGAAAAATTTTTTGATTTGAATTATGGTCAAGCGCTTATTATTGGTATTTTCCAAACCTTGGGAATTTTTCCGGGAATCTCCCGCTCCGGAGCCACCATTGCTGGTGGTTTATATTTAGGAATCAAAAACGAGCTGAGTTTTAATTTCGCTTTTCTTTTAGGGATACCAACAATTATTGGTGCTAATATTTGGGAATTCCGTAAACAACCGGGACTCCTTTTTTCACCAGTTTATCTTTGGGGATTTTTGGCTTCTTTTATTTTTGGTCTTCTTTCGCTTTATCTTTTAAAAAAATTAGTTTATCAGAAAAAATTTTATTATTTTGGTTATTATCTTTTTTTAATCTTCATTCTTCTTCTTATTGACAATTTAAAATTTTTAGATATCTTTTAAATTATGAAAGAACTTATTAAAAAAAGCGAAAATTTCTCCGAATGGTATACCCAAGTAATCTTAAAAGCCGAGTTAGCCGATTACGCGCCCATCAAAGGTTGCATGGTAATTAGACCTTACGGTTACAGTATTTGGGAAAATATTCAAAAAGGTTTGGATAAAAGATTTAAAGAAACCGGTCACCAAAATGCCTATTTTCCCCTTTTTATTCCCGAAAGTTTTTTAAAAAAAGAAGCGGAACATGTGAAAGGTTTTGCTCCGCAAGTGGCCTGGGTAACAAAAGGCGGCGAAGAAGAACTTCCCGAAAGATTAGCAGTGAGACCAACTTCGGAGGCGATTATTTGTAGTATGTATGCTAAATGGGTAAAATCTTATCGCGATTTGCCCATTTTAATAAATCAATGGTGCAATATTGTCCGTTGGGAAAAGACCACCCGATTATTTTTAAGAACCACAGAATTTTTATGGCAGGAAGGACACACTTTACATCAAACCTGCGAAGAGGCGGAAAGAGAAGCAAAGATGATTTTAAATTTATACATTGATTTTTTAAAAGAAGAATTGGCTCTTCCGGTAATTGCTGGTCTTAAACCACCATCGGAAAGATTTGCTGGGGCTTTAAGAACTTACACTATTGAAGCCTTAATGCCTGATGGTCAAGCCCTCCAATCAGGCACCACCCATAATTTAGGACAAAATTTTGCCAAAGCCTTTAATATCAAATTTCTTGATAAAGATAATAAAGAAAAATATCCTTGGGGTTCTTCCTGGGGAGTATCAACAAGATTGATCGGTGCTTTAATTATGATTCACGGTGATGACAACGGTCTTTTCTTACCCCCGAAAATTGCTCCTATCCAGATTGTGATTATTCCAATTCTTTACGGTGAAGATGACCAAAAAATAATGGAAAGATGTGAAAAGCTATCAAAAGAATTAAAAAAGGAATTTGCTATCTATTTTGATGCTCGTAAAGAATATACCCCCGGCTGGAAATTTAACCATTGGGAATTAAAAGGTGTTCCTTTAAGAATCGAAATCGGTAAGAAAGAACTGGAAAAAGATGAAGTGAGAATAGTCAGCCGTGATTATGAGCGAAAGGAGAATATTAAAATAAATGGTTTAGAAGAAAGATTGAAAAATATTTTAGCAGATATTCAAAAAGAGCTCTATCTTAAAGCCGAAAAATCGCTTAAAGAAAGAATCTTTTTTTATGACGATTTGGAAAAAATGAAAAAAGAGATTGGCGAAAAGAAAGGGATAGCCAAGATTTTTTGGTGCGGAAAAAAGGAATGCGAAGAAAAAATCAAAGAGGAAACGAAAACCACTCCTCGCTGTATTCCCTTGGAAAATAAAAACAAGGAAGAGGGAAAATGTATTGCCTGTAATAAAAAAACCAAAATAATAATTTATTATGCTCGGGCCTATTGATTATGGATTTATTTGATAAATGTGAAAATTATTATAAAAAGGTAGAAGAAGCTATTAACCAGGGATATTATCCTTATTTTAAACCGATTGAGTCGGAAGCGAGTAACTGGGTAACTATTAATGGCGAAAAATATCTGATGTTAGGTTCTAATAACTATTTGGGTTTAACCAATGACCCCAGATTAAAAGAAGCCGGAATAGAAGCAATAAGAAAATACGGCACCGGCTGTACTGGTTCAAGATTTTTAAACGGAACATTAGATTTGCATCTGGAATTGGAAGAAAAATTAGCGAAATTTTTCAATAAAGATGATTGTATTGTCTTTTCTACTGGCTACCAAACAAATTTAGGTATTATTTCGGCTTTAGTGGGTAAAGATGAATACGTAATTACTGATAAACTTGACCACGCTTCCATTGTGGACGGCTGTCGGCTATCTTTCGGTAATGTAAAAAGATTTTTACACAATAATATGGCCAGCTTAGAAAGGGTTTTAAAATCCTTACCAAAAAATTCTGGGAAATTGATTGTTATTGATGGGGTTTTTAGTATGGAAGGTGACATCTGTAATTTACCGGAGATTATTGATTTAGCAAAGAAATATAATGCTCGAGTTTTACTTGATGATGCCCACGGCATTGGTGTTCTTGGAGAAAATGGTCGGGGAACAGCAGAATATTTTGGTTTGGAATCGGAAGTTGATTTAATAATGGGGACCTTTTCCAAATCTTTTGCCACAATTGGTGGTTTTGTTGTTGGCGAAAAGAAGGTAATTACTTATATTCGTCATAATGCCCGTTCTTTAATATTCTCTGCCAGTTTGCCACCGGCATCGGTAGCCGTGGCCTTAAAAGCCTTAGAAATTATAAAAAATGAACCAGAAAGAAGAAGACATCTTTGGAAGATTACAGAAAAAATGAGAAAGGGATTAAAAGAATTAGGCTATGATACCGGTAATAGTGTGACCCCAATTATTCCGATAATTATTGGTGAAGATTTAAAAACATTAAAATTTTGGCTTTCTTTATTTAAAAATAAAATTTTTGCTAATCCAGTAATACCACCAGCCGTACCGCCCAATCGTTCATTAATCAGAACCAGTTACATGGCAACCCATACCGAAGAAGATATCGTTTTCGCTTTAAAAGTTTTTGAAAAATTAAAATTTGAGGAAGGCTAAAGGGTGAAAGAAATTGTTAGGGTTAAAGAAGTAGAAGATAAAAAAGAGCTAAATTTATTTGTTAAACTACCTTTTAAAATTTACCGTAATGATAAAAATTTTGTTCCTCCCCTTATCAGTGATGTAAAAGAAACCCTTTCTCAAAAGAAAAATCCTTATTTTAATCATGCGGAGAGGAAACTTTTTTTAGCCTATTTTAAAAATGAAGTTGTTGGTCGGATCGCGGCGATTATTGATTATAATTATGTAAATCACCATCAAAAAAAAGTTGGTTTTTTTGGTTTCTTTGAAAGTATTAACGATTTTGATATCGCCTCGGCCCTTTTTGATAAAGCCAAAGAATGGTTAAAATCAAAAGGGATGGAGTTGATGGTTGGTCCGGCAAATCCGGCTTTAAACGATGAATGTGCCTTTTTATTAGAAGGATTCTCTTCACCGCCGGTTATCAAAATGCCTTATAATCCACCTTATTATTTAGAACTTGCTGAAAGATACGGAATGACCAAAGCCAAAGATTTATATGCCTATTATATCAATCTTAGCCAATTTATTCCGGAAAAGGTGCAAAATGTGGTGGAAAAATTAAAAAAGAAGGAAAGGTTTATTGTGAGGCCAGTTAATTTAAAGAGATTGGATGTCGAATTGAAAAAGATAAAAGAAGTATATAATGATGCCTGGCAAGAAAATTGGGATTTTACTCCCTTAACCGATGAAGAGATTAATTATTTAGGAAAAAAATTAAAACCAATTGCCAAAAGTGAGATTATTCCTATTGTGGAAATTGATAACGAACCAGTGGGCATTAGTATTGCTTTACCTAATTATAACGAAGTATTATGCCATCTGAATGGTAAACTTTTCCCTTTGGGAATTTTCAAATTTCTCTACTATCAAAGAAAGATAAAAAGTGCCCGGCTTTGGGCATTAGGGGTAAAAAAGAAATTTAGAAAAACCGGTGTCGATGCTTTACTTTATTACGAAACATTTTTAGGAGGCAAAAAACTTGGCTATGAATGGGGAGAAGTCTCTTGGATTTTGGAAGATAATATCGACATCATAAGACCGATAGAAGTTTGGGGAGCAAAACTTTACAAAAAATACCGTATTTACCAATATCCAATTTAATATTGATTTTTGCTAAAATTTACATTATCATTTTTTAATGAAATATCTAATATCTTTTCTTATTTTCTTTTCTTTTATTTCTGCCCAATTGATGACTGGTTTTGTAAGACTTTCGCCAGAAACACCAATTGAAACCATTAAAGTTTTTACCCAGAATACCCGTGATACCATTTATGCGGAAATTTTTCGGTTAGGTAACGGTTTTGCCCGCTACCAATTTTTTGCCGACCCTTTAGGTGAAACCTTAGGGATTTTGTCAAATTTTTCTGAAAGTTTGAGTTTCTTTATTAAGAATTGGCGAAAAAGTGAAGCCACGCAGATTTTTGATATTTATCCTAATAGCGTAACTTTTATTATCTCTGACATTTTGCCTTATGAACCGGAAGGTCCGGTGGCTTATATGAAAGCCTATTTAAAAAGAAATAATAAATTTTTGATTGATTCTTGTCAATTAACTTCACAACGGGGAAATCTCTGGTATTATTATGCTTTAAATTTAACTCCCTTGGCGGTTCAACCTTATGATACTTTGACAATAAAAGTTTGGCGGCGAAGTGGTGATTTTTTAAAATTTCAAATTTTTAACACTGTTTGGGATACTTCTTATTTTGGACCTTACATCTGGACGATTTCGCCAAAAATTAAAGATACCATAAATTTGATCGACACTTTCACTCCTTATTATTTTTATATCGAAAACATAACCCCCGAAACGGTTTTTGCCGATGTTCCTTTTAATATGAAAATAATCACTCGGAACGATTCAATTTTTGGAAGGGATTATCTTTTAACTGTCTGGATTGGTGAAAATCACTTGGTAAGAAATGGTCATCTTTCGGCAGCAATCGCCGCGCCTACTTACGATACCGTAGTATTAGAAAATATAAGACTTTCTGGTGGTTTTCATCCGGTGGTCTGTTCCCTTATTACTAATCAATATAATCCACCAATTTTATATTATGATACGATTTTTGTTTTTAGTTTACCTGAACCGGGCTGGAAAAAAAGAAAAGATTTAATTGCTGATAAACCGGTAAAAGATGGTAGTGATTTAGTTTATATTCCACCCCGCTATATTTATGCCATAACTGGTAGCGGAACAAATAATTTCCTTCTTTATGATATTTTAAATGATAATTGGCAAAGATTAGAAACAGTTCCTGGAGGCGAAAAGAAAAAGAAAATAAAAAAAGGTTGTGCCTTAGCCAGTGATAATCAGAATTTTATTTATCTTATTAAAGGTGGCAATACCTTAGAATTTTGGCGCTACGATATTTCTGAAAGAAAATGGGAAAGGAAAAAAGATGTTCCTTATGGTTTTAAATATCCTTCCGGAAAGGAAACAAGATTGAAAACCGGTTGTGATTTAGTTTATGTTAAAAAACTTGATTCCAGTTTTATCTATCTTCTTTACGGTTCAAAAACTAATAATCTCTATTCTTATTATATTGAAGGTGACACTTGGTTAAAAAGAAAAGAAATACCGATTGCTCCCAGTGGTAAACCAATGGATGAAGGAAGTTGTTTAACTTATAATGGTCAAGCTACTTTGTATATTTTAAAAGGAAAATACGGTGATTTTTATAAATATAATATTTTTACCGATTCTTTTATTTCGCTTTCTTCCCTTCCGGAAAAAGCGGGAAGTGGAAAGAAAAAGAAGCCAAAAAATGGAACGGCTATTGCTTATAAAGAAGGTAAAATCTATTGCCTTAAAGGAGGCACCGCCCAAATTTGGAAATATACCCAAAGCGACAGTTGGTATTTGGTTGAATCTTTACCAATCAGTAAAACCAAAGGCAGTTCCATGATATATGTGCCTGATTTTCAAACATTTTTCTTTATCTGCGGCAACAAAACTCTTGACTTCTATTCTTATCGCGAAAGGATTACCGGAATAGAAGAAAACAAATTTATACCCCACTTTATCCAAAAATTGCCCACTATTTATTTTAAAAAGGATTTAGAAAATATCTTTAACAAAGATTATTTGATTTTTAATTCTTTTGGTCAAAAAATTGATAGCAAGCATTTAAAAACCGGTATTTACTTTCTTATCGCCAAAGAAAAGGTAAGAGTGGGAAGGAAGGTGATTCTCATTAAATAAAAGATGAAAAATTAATGTTGGCAGTTAAAATTTATTGTGGCTATAAAGGAGCGGAAAGACCGAGAGCGATTGTTATTAATAATAAAGAGTTTTTAATTGAAGAGATTCTTTATAAAGAAATTAGGGAAGATTATAAAACCCGAGAAAGAAAAACGGTTTTTATCTGCCTCTGCAATGGGAAGTATTATAAAATAATAAAATTGCCAAATAATCAATGGGAATGTTATGAACAAAAATAAAGAATTGGCAAAAATTTTTAACACGATTGCTGATGCCTTAGAATATAAAGGAGAATTACAATACCGAGTGATTGCCTATCGCAAAGCCGCAAGGGCTTTGGAAGAATTGACTGAGGATGTGGAAGAACTTTATAAAAAAGGAAAATTGCGAGAAATCCCCGGCATTGGTGAAGGGATTGAGAAAAAAATTATTGAATATCTGAAGACCGGTAGGATGAAAAAATACGAAGAGGCTTTAGCCGGGATTCCGGAAGGACTTTTAGAACTTTTATCAATTCAAAATCTTGGACCCAAAACCTTGGCGCTTGCTCATAAAGAATTAGGGGTGAAAAATTTAGACGATTTAAAAAGGGTGATTGAAAACGGTTCATTGGCAAGGCTTTTCGGAATGGGTCCGAAGAAAGTAGAAAATATTAAAAAAGGTATCGAACTTTATGAACAATCACAAGCAAGAATTCCCCTTAACGAAGCCTTGGCAATTGCTGAAGAAGTGGTTGAATATTTAAAGAAAAATCCCAAGGTAAAAGAAATCTGCCCTTCTGGTTCTTTAAGAAGATATAAAGAAACAATTGGTGATATTGATATCTTAATTACTTGTAAAGATGAAGACCGTTTGGCGATTATTGAATATTTTACTAAATATCCAAAGGTTTCACGAGTATTAGCGGCTGGCGATACGAAAGCGTCAGTAATGATTGGTAGTGGCAAAGAAGCACGACAGGTAGATATCCGCATTGTTCCGGAAGAGTCTTACGGTGCGGCTTTACAATATTTCACTGGTTCTAAAGCCCATAATATCAAATTAAGGAGTATTGCTAAAGAAAAGGGATTAAAAATATCCGAATACGGTGTTTTTAAAGGTGACAAAATGATTGCCGGTAGAACTGAAGAAGAAGTATATAAAGCCATCGGTTTAGTTTGGATTCCACCAGAATTAAGAGAAGACCGCGGAGAAATTGAAGCTGCCCAAAAAGGTGAATTGCCAAAATTAATCGAATTAAAAGATATCAAAGGAGATTTCCAAATCCATACTACTTATTCTGATGGATTAGACGATTTGGAAACAATGGTAAATGCCTGTCGGAAACTGGGTTATCAGTATATTGCTATTACCGACCATTCTAAATTTGCTAAATATGCTCACGGATTAGATGAAGAAAGACTAAAAAAACAATGGGAAGAAATTGAAAGGCTTTCTAAGAAATATAAAGATATAAAAATTCTTAAAGGAATAGAAGTAGATATCCTGCCTGATGGTGGTTTAGATTTTTCTGACGAAATTCTAAAAGAATGTGATGTGGTCGTTGCTGCTGTTCATCAAGGATTTAAAAAGAAGGTTACCGAAAGATTGATTGAAGCGATCAAAAATCCCTATGTCCATATTATTGCCCATCCTCAAGGAAGATTAATATCAAAAAGAGAAGGTTATGAAGTAGATATTGAAAAGGTTTTGGAATATGCTCAAAAATATAATAAAATAATGGAATTAAACGCCTATCCCGATAGATTAGATTTAGATGAACTTCATTTAAAAAAAGCCAAAAGCTTAGGAATAAAAATTGCGATTAATACCGATGCCCACGGAGTAAAAGATTTAGAATGGATGAAATTTGGTGTCGGTATCGCCAGAAGAGGTTGGTTAGAAAAAGAAGATGTAATTAATACTTGGGATTTCAATAAGGTTATAAAATTTTTAAAAAGCATCCGAGAAAGAAAAAACGGTTGATGTTAGATGTTATATAAAGAAGCCGGCGTTGATCTTGATCGACTTTCCCTAATAAAAAAATTCATTAAAAAAGAAGCTAAAAAAACAAAAACCCCTTTTGTTTTATCCGATATTGGGCTTTTTGGCTCCCTTTTTGAATTAAAAGGTTATAAAAAACCGGTATTAGTTGGGAGTGTTGACGGCGTGGGGACAAAAATCTTGATTGCTAAGGAAATGAATAAACATCAAGGTATTGGTCAAGATATTGTGAACCATTGTGTAAATGATATTTTAACAATTGGTGCTAAACCTTTATTTTTTTTGGACTATATTGCTTTTAGTGAGCTTAACGAAAAAGTTATTAAAGAAGTAATTACCGGCATAAGAAAGGCCTGTAAAAAAAACCATTTGGCTTTGGTTGGTGGAGAACTTGCCCAAATGCCCGATTTTTATCCCCAAGGTATTTATGACTTAGTTGGTTTTATTATTGGTGTTTGCGAAAAAGAAGATATTATTGATGGCAAAAAAATAAAAGAAGGCGATATCCTTTTAGGACTTCCTTCATCAGGACTTCATACTAATGGTTATTCTTTGGTAAGAAGGATTTTTAAGAAATATAATATAAAAATAAATGGTTTAAAAAGAACGCTCGGCGACGAGCTTTTGATACCTCATAAAAGTTATTTAAAAGATATTTTTCCCTATTTAAAAGAGATAAAAGGAATTGCCCATATTACTGGTGGTGGTTTTTATGAAAATATAAAAAGGATTTTGCCAAAAGGAATATCAGTCATTATTAAAAAAAATAGTTGGCAAATACCAAAGATATTCAAAATAATCCAGGAATACGGAAAAATTCCGGACAAAGAAATGTATCGGGTTTTCAATATGGGGATCGGTATGGTTTTAATTGTTAACAAAAATAGCAGAATAATAGAAGAGATTAAAAATTGTAAAATAATTGGGGAAACAATTAAAGGAGATTTTGGAGTAAGAATAATTTAAAAATTGTTTTTAAGGTTTTATCATATTTCTTTTTGACTTTTTTTAGAAATTTGTTATTTTTATTATATGGCGCATGCTTATATTCCTGGACTAAAAGTAACTGAATATACTTTAATTCGCAAAGAAAGAAGATTACCTTTACCCGGGGAAATTTTAGTAAAAATTGGTGACGAGGTGAAAGGTGAAGATATCGTTGCCAAAACTTATCTTCCCGGTAATGTCCAAACAGTCAATGTTGCTGGTCTGTTGAATATTCCGCCAGAGGATATAAAAGAAGTAATGATAAAAAAAGAAGGAGAGGAGGTTGAAAAAGATGAAGTAATTGCCTTTACTAAAAGTTTCTTTGGCCTTTTCAAATCCTATGTGAGAAGCCCAGTAAAAGGAAAAATTGAAAATATTTCCGAAATTACTGGGCAGGTAATCATTAGAGAACCTCCGCAACCGGTAGAGATTACTGCTTATATTGATGGAATAGTTAAAGAAATTATTGAAAAAGAAGGGGTAATAATTGAAACCTATGCCAGCTTGGTTCAAGGAATATTTGGTATCGGTGGCGAAACGAGAGGAATTCTTAAGGTTGTTTGCAATAATCCTAATGAGGTTTTAACTGATAAAGAAATTGATGACGATTGTAAAGGGAAAATTTTAATCGGTGGTTCATTAGTAACCTTAGAAGCATTAAATAAAGCGAGAGAAATAGGGGTTAAAGGAATTGTCGTTGGAGGTATCAAAGACGAAACTATTAAAGATTTTTTGGGTTATGATATCGGTGTCGCAATTACTGGTCAAGAAAATTGTAACTTAACTTTGGTAATTACTGAAGGCTTCGGCAGAATGAAAATGGCGGAGAGAACTTTTTCTTTGTTATCTTCTTTGGAAGGAAAAATTGCCTCTATGAATGGCGCCACCCAAATAAGAGCTGGCGTTATTAGGCCAGAAGTAATTGTGGTTAGAAAAGAAAATATAACTAAAAATCCCGAAAGTGATTTCAAATATTCTCAAGGATTAGAAATCGGTACTCCTGTAAGGATAATTCGTGAACCTTACTTTGGAATGATTGGCAAGGTTGTTTCTTTGCCCGTAGAATTGCAAAAGATTGAAACGGAATCTTATGTTCGGGTAGTAGAAATCGAGTTAGAAGATAAAAGAAGAGTAATTGTCCCCCGAGCCAATGTGGAAATTATTGAAGTTTAAAATTTTGTTTTTCAATTTTCTTTTGGCCTTTACTTTTTTAAATAACGGAGTAAATTTAGAAGAAATTTCCTTAGGGGGTTTAAACCACAATCCGGCGAAATACGGAGATTATCAAGATTTCTTTTTAGAAAGCAATTATAGTACCTATCCCCTTTCGGTCACCCAATTTTTTCTTTTTTTGGGGCGAAAAAGTAAATTTATTAATTACGGAATAGAAATTTTAAGTTTTAACTACGGCGATATTGAAAACCGAGATAATTTACCAGCGGGTGATTTTTTAGGATATTATCATCCTCAAGATTTTATTTTTTCATTTTTATTGTCGAAAAAAATTAAAAACGGACTTAAAATTGGCTTTTCTCCCAAATTTTATTATGCTTCTTTGTTTACTTATTACGATTATACTATTGGCTTTGATTTCGGTTTTGACTACCGACCGATAAAGTTTTTAACTTTAAATACCAGTTTTACTAACCTTTCTTTACCATTACATTATCTTCGCCAAAATTTTTATCCACCAAATAATTTTAATTTTGGTTGGCAATTATCTTTTATTAAATTTTTAAATAATTATTTTGAAATTACCAGAAATTTAAGAGAAAAAGAAAATTATTTTAAAATCGGTATTGAATTAGTACCAAACGCTTTTTTTAAAATTCGTAGCGGCTATAATTTCGACAATCAAATTTTCAATATCGGCTTTTCTTTGGCAAAAGATTTTTTAAAATTTTCTTATAATTATCAAATTATTAAAAATTTTTCCCCGGCCCACCATTTTGGATTAACAGTGGGAAAATGAAAGAATATTTAGATTTTGAAAAACCAATATTGAAATTAACTGAAAAAATTGAAGAAGCCAAAAGACTTGGTAATGAAGATAAGGTTAAAAAATTAGAAATGGCTTTATTGAAAACAAAGAAAAAGATTTTTGAAAAACTTACCCCTTGGCAAAGGGTTCTTTTGGCTCGACATCCTCAGCGACCTTATAGTTTAGATTACATCGATCGCATCACCGAAGATTTTATTGAACTTCATGGGGATCGCCGGTATGGTGATGACCCAGCGATAGTTACTGGTTTAGGGAAAATAGAAGAAATTAACTGTATCATTATTGGCCAGCAAAAGGGCCGAGAAATAAAAGAAAAATTAAGAAGAAACTTTGGCATGCCCCATCCCGAAGGTTACCGAAAAACCTTAAGAGTAATGAAATTAGCTGAAAAATTTAATTTGCCAATAATTAGTTTTGTTGATACTCCCGGAGCTTTTCCTGGTATTGGTGCCGAAGAAAGGGGTCAGGCTTGGGCAATTGCTGAAAATATTAAAGAAATGGCATTATTAAGTGTTCCCATTGTGGTAGTTATTATTGGGGAAGGTGGCTCAGGAGGTGCTTTAGCAATTGCCGTTGGCAATCGGGTTTTAATGATGGAAAATGCTATTTATTCAGTTATTTCCCCGGAAGGTTGTGCTTCCATTTTGTGGCGAGATGGTTCCAAAGCTGAAAAAGCAGCTGAAATGTTAAGATTAACCGCTTACGAGCTTTTACAATTTGGAATTATTGATGAAATTGTTAGCGAACCCTTGGGTGGTGCTCATCAAGATTGGGAAGAAGCGGCTAAAATTTTAAAAGAAGCAATTTTGAGAAATTTGAAAGAATTGTTAAAGAAAGATAAAGAAACTATTTTAAAGGAAAGAATTGAAAAGTTTAGAAAGATGGGAGCTAATTTATGAAAGTTGGTTATTGCGGAATATTTGGTAAACCAAATGTTGGTAAGTCTTTATTATTAAATCGTTTGCTAAACACACCAATATCAATCGTTTCCCCAAAACCGCAGACAACCCGCCACAAAATTTTAGGGATTCTTTCCGAAAAGGATTACCAAATTGTTTTTCTTGATACTCCTGGACTTTTAAAACCCAAGTATTTACTTCACGAATTTATGAGCAAAGAAATTGACGAAAGTTTAGAGTCAGCGGATGTTGTACTTTTTGTCTGTGAACCTTTTGGTCCACCCGATGATTTAGAAAATGAAATTATTAGTAAAATTAAAGAAAAAAATAAACCCACATTAATCGCCATTAACAAGATTGATTTAGTAAAAAAAGATTTCATTTTACCTCTAATTGATACTTATAATCAAATGGGATTTTCGGAAATTTATCCGATTTCAGCATTAAAAAACCTGGGAATTGAAGAATTAAAGGAAGGAATCGTAAAACACCTAAAAGAAGGCGAACCTTATTACGAAACGGACATGCTCAGTGAGAAAAACGAACGCTTTTTTGTCAGTGAGTTCATAAGAGAGGCGATTTTCAACCTTTATGGAGAAGAAATACCTTATTGTACTACTGTCGAAGTAGAAGAATTTAAAGAAAGAGAAGGGGGCAAAGATTATATCCGCGCAACTATCTATGTGGAAAAACCTTCGCAAAAAAAGATTATCATCGGCAAAGATGGAAAGGCATTAAAAAAATTGGGCACAATGGCGAGAAAAAGAATTGAGGCCTTTTTGGGAAAAGAAGTTTATTTAGAACTTTGGGTGAGAGTAAAAGAAAATTGGCGGAAAGACGCCCAATTCATTAAAAAGACGATTTACGGATTTTAAAACTGGGATAAAAAACGAATATCGTTTTGATAAAAAAGTCGAATATCATCTATTTGAAATTTTATCATCGCTAATCTTTCAACACCTAAACCAAAAGCAAAGCCACTATAAATTTCTGGATCAATATTCACATTTTTCAACACTTGAGGATGAACTAATCCACAACCTAAAATTTCTAAAAATCCTTTATTCCGACAGCGTTCACACCCTTTTCCTAAACATTTCAAACAAGAAATAGCAACTTCCGCACTTGGTTCAGTAAAAGGAAAATAAGAAGGAGTAAATTTTATGATTACTTTTTTACCAAAAAGTAATCGGCAAAATTCTTCAATGGTAGCTTTCAAATCTAAAAAAGTAACATCGGTATCCACATACAAACCCTCAATTTGATGAAAAACCGGCGAATGGGAAGCATCAAAATCGTCAGGACGAAATACTCTTCCCGGAGCAACGATTCTAATCGGTGGTTTTTCTCTTTCCATAACTCGGATTTGAACCGGTGAAGTATGGCTTCTTAGTAACCGACCGTCAGGCAAATAAAAAGTAGAAAACATATCCCTCGCTGGATGTAAAGAAGGAATATTTAAAGCGGTAAAATTGTGCCACTCATCTTCTATTTCCGGTCCCTGTTCTTCTTTAAAACCCATTCTTATTAAAATATCAAGGCATTCTTCCATTACTTGGGTTAAAGGATGTTTATGACCGAGCCAAAATTTTCTTCCAGGCAGAGTATAATCAAAGAAAATTTCTTTTTTTTCTTCTTTTAAAATCTGCTTTTTCTCTTCAATTATTCTTTCTAAATATTCTTTAAATTCATTGGCTTTCTTACCAACAATTTTTCTCTCTTCCAAAGGCAAATTTTTTAAATTTTTTAAAAAAATAGTTAATTCTCCCTTGCGACCAAGATATTTAATTCGAAAATTTTCCAAATCAATTAAATTTTTTATTAACTCAGCTTCCTTTTTTGCTTGGTTAATAATTTTTTCTAATTTTTCAATCAATTCAATTTAGCTTTTACTAATTCAACAATCTTCTCAAATTCTTGGGGGCTTTTAATTGCCATTTCTGAAAGGATTTTACGATTAAGAGCAATATTCGCTAATTTTAAACCATTAATAAATTTAGAATAAGTTATTCCGTAAGGTCTTAAAGCTGCATTTAAACGAGTAATCCATAAACGACGAAAAACTCTCTTTTTTCTTTTTCTTTCCCGATAAGCAGAAAGCCAAGCTTTCATTACTTGTAGCCGAGCGGTCTTGTAAAGACGATGTTTTCCTCCCCAGTAACCTTTTGCATATTCTAACCATTTTTTTCTTCTTTTTCTCGTATAAGGTCCAGTTTTTACTCTGGGCATAAAATCCTCCTTTAAATTTTAGGTATCAGTTTTTTGATTTTTTTTACATCTTTTTTACTAAACTCTTTTTTCAAAGAGAGTCTCCTTTTTCGCTTTTTGGATTTTTTAGCCAGTAAATGGGATTTACCGGCCCGCCAATGCAAAATTTTACCTTTAGCAGTAATTTTAATTCTTTTCTTTAAACCTTTATGAGTTTTTAACGCCATCTTTGCTCTCCTCTTCTTTTTTAACAGTTTTTTTGCCCGGTAAAAATGTTAATTGAATTGCATTACTACTCTCGCCTAAAAACTTTGGTTTACCTTCTAAATAACCAAAATCTTCAATATCTTTAATAATTCTTTCCATTAGATTTAAAGCTAACTCTTTGTGAATAGCCTCTCGGCCTCTCATTATTAAAGTTACTCTTACTCGTTGTTTAGCGGCTAAAAATTCTTTTATTTGATTTAACTTTGTTTGGTAATCATGCTCATTTATTTTGGGCGAAAGACGAACTTCTTTCAAAACTGAGGTGTGTTGTTTCTTTTTTAATTCTTTTTCTTTTTGTTGCTGTTCATATTTAAATCGACCGTAATCAACAATATAACAAACCGGTGGCGAAGCATAAGGTACAACTTCTACTAAATCTAAATTTTTCTCCCGAGCTAATCGCAAAGCTTCTTTCGTCGGCATAATTCCTAAATTTTTCTTATTTTCATCGATTACTCTTACCATTGATGCTTTTATCTGCTCGTTAATCCGCCAGTGCCTATTGGTAATAAATTACCTCCTTTTTTCAATATCTTCTTTTACCATTTTAATCAAACTATCTAAATTCATTTTTCCTAAGTCACCTTCTCTTCTTTTTCGAACACTAACACAATTTTCTTCAACTTCTTTTTTTCCAATAATTATCATATAAGGAATTTTCATCCTTTCACTTTCCGCAATTTTATAATTAATTTTTTCTGAACGAAAATCACTTTCCACTCTAAATTTTTCGCTTCTTAATTTTTCACAAATTCTTTGGGCATAGGGAATTTCTTTCTCCGTAATGGTCATTATTACTATTTGGATGGGTGAAAGCCAAACGGGAAAAGCTCCGCCATAATATTCAATTAATATTCCAATAAATCTTTCCAAGGAACCAAGAATTGTTCGATGAATAATTACCGTTTCATGACGAAGGCCATCTTTTCCCATATAAGTAACGTGGAACCTTTTGGGAAGATTAAAATCAAATTGGATGGTGGTCGCTTGCTCTTTTTTCAAAAAACCCTGCAATTTCAAATCAATCTTTGGCCCGTAAAAAGTTGCTTCTCCATAAGCTTCTTTATAATCCAGATCTAATCTTCTTAAAGCATTTATCAATGATTTCTCAGCCATTTCCCATTCTTTTTCGTTTCCCATATATTTTTCTTTTTCCGATTGGGAACGCAAAGAAAGTTCAAAACTGAATTCCTGAAAACCAAAATCTTTCAATATTTCTAAAGAAAATTTTAAAATATTAACAATTTCGTCTTCTACAGTTTCCGGAGTAACAAAAATATGGGCATCATCCTGAGTAAATCCTCTCACTCTTAAAGTACCATATAAAACCCCGCTTCTTTCTTGACGATAAACTGTACCTAACTCACAAATTCTTAAGGGTAGATCTTTATAACTTCTAACTTTTGATTTATATATTAAAATGTGCCCAGGACAATTCATTGGTTTTAAAACATAATTTTCATTTTCGCCAGAAATAAAATACATATTTTCTTTATAATATTTAGTATGACCTGAAATATTCCATAAAGATTCCCGAGCAATATGAGGGGTGTAAACCAATTGATAACCTTTTTCCAAATGTTTCTCAATCCAATAATTTTCAATAATTCTTCTTAAAATTGCTCCTTTGGGAAGCCAATAGACCAAACCGCTGCCGGCTTCTTCAAAAAAAGAAAAAATCTCTAAAGAAGCACCTAACTTTCGATGATCCCGTTTTTTTGCCTCTTCTAAAAAATCTAAATAATCTTTTAGTTCCTTTTCCGTTGGAAAAGAAACGCCATAAATCCTTGATAACATAGGATTTCGTTCATCTCCTTTCCAATAAGCCCCAGCTACACTCAAAAGTTTGAAAGCTTTAATCATTCCGGTTCGCGGCAAATGAGGACCTAAACAGAGGTCAATAAAATCTCCTTGCTTATACACTGAAATTTTTTCATCAGGAATTTCTTCTAAAATTTCCAATTTGAAATCTTCATTTTTCTCTTTGAAATATTCAATCGCTTCTTCCCGGGATAAATAAAGATGTTCAATAGGCAAATCTAAATCAACCAATTCCTTCATTTTTTTTTCAATTAACGAAAAATCTTCTTGCGAAAAAGGCGGTTCTTTATAAAAGTCGTAATAAAAACCATCTTCAATTGCTGGCCCAATTCCTAATTTTACTGAGGGAAAAAGCAGTTTCACCGCATGAGCTAAAAGATGGGCACTGGAATGCCAAAAAATACTTTTTCCTTCTTCACTATCAAAATAAACTGGTTTAACTTTATCTTTATCTTTTTCATCTATTTCTAAAGATAAATCAACTATTTTTCCGTGCAGATTAGCAGCCACTATTCTTTCGTCATTAAATAAATCCAATATTTTCATATAATGATTATAATAAATAATTTTTTATTGTCAACAAATTTTAAGGTCTACAATAATTGGTTTTAAAACTGCTATAAGTGTTTAAATTCCAATAACTTAAAAAATTTAAAATTTTGGAAATTTTATTTCAATTTTTAAGTCCAGAGTATCCACCGCTAAAGTATAATCTTTGGTTACATATTGAGGAATTAAAAATTTTTCACTATCACTAAGATAAAATTTAGGAGAAATGTTGGTTGAATCATAAATAAAATATTTTATTTGTTTTTCAATTTCTTCATAAATAGGTAAATAACAAGAAAGATGCTTAGAAAAACGATTTAAGTACACAATTTTTTGGTAACCAATCATTACTCCTAATTCCATATTATTAGGGTTGAAGTTTTTTTCTTTTAATTGGGTAAATATCTTATTAATATCATCATCGGTAAGATTAGTATTTCCTTTAAAAATCTCCCAAAAAATTTTTTTAAAAATGGGATAATTCAACCAATTTATTTGAGGATAAATTTTTTGGGTAAGATTTTTAATAAAAAACAAAGAATTGCGACTCCGGTCAATATCATCATGAGGATAACGATATCGGTTTCTTAAAAGTTCCTGCACAGCGAATGGGTCATCAGCTTCAATACCTTCTCTTATTTTAAAAGTTTTCACAAAAGGTTTTAAAAGTTTTATCATTTTTTGAAATCTTACAAAATCAATAATCAAATAACGGTCGATTTCAATATTGAAATTTTTTTTAATTGTTTTGATTAAAAGTGTTTCGCCTCCATAAAAATAACTATGATTTATTTTGTCTAAGTTATTAAAATCATACAAAGAATTTTCGCAAGTATGGTAAGGGATACTAACTAACATGTCTCGGGGAATATTTAAAATTTTTATGTGGGCCTTATCGAAATCAATGTGAATAATATCGATAATATCACTCCTTGATTTTTTTTCTAATATCAATTCTTCTTCGCCGTTACTCGATTTCTTTTTGCCGATTATTAAAGCATCTTTGGCAATTAAAAGAATATTGATTTTATTTTTTAAATTGGATGAAGCTTGGGAATACTTTATTAGTATCGTTTTTTTATTTTTTTGATAGATGATAAAGATTATCAAAACAAAAATCAAAAGCATTAAAATTAAAAAAATTAATTTTCTCATTTTTTTATTCTTTTTGTTAAAGAAGTTAAATCAAAAACCGAAATCCCTTTTTTATGGGTTATCCACAATTTATTGTTATCAACTGCCAAAGAATAAATGTTATCATCTAACAATCCGTCTTCTTTTTTTAAAAAGAAAAATAATTGGCTTTTAGTATCAAAAAATATAATTTGATTTTTAATGTTAGTAATTAAATATGTGTTAAAACTTACCAATTCCTTTACCGGTTCCGATAAATCATTAATTGGCAAGATAATTTTTTTCCATTTATTATCCTTATAAATCCAGAAGCCGCCTCTAACTCCTAAATACCAAACATTTTTCAAAGAAATAAAAGAAAAAACCCCGAATTTTAACTCAGAAGGATAATTTGAAAAATCTAAAAAATTATTATTTTTATAATCAAATAAATAAAAACTTTCTCGAGTCAAAATTACCAAAGTATCTTTAAGAAAACTAACATTTTCTACTAATGCGGGAACCCCAATCTCAATGGGCTTTGAATAATCTGGTAAGAAAAGATAAATATTATTTTCAGAAATATAGGCCAATAAATCCTGAGAATTGGTTAAAATAGTAACTGGTTTTTTATAAAATAATTCTAGAAATTTGTATTTTAATAAATTTTCTTTTTCGTTATAAATTTTGGTATTAAAAGAAATTGGAATAAATTGCCATTGCCAAATTTTATCGTCAGTTTTTATTAAATAATCATCAGCAATAAGCCAGAGGTTTTTCTGGAATTTAACAATTTTTTTTATCCTGCCTAAAATGCTATTAAAAGGGAAAACTTTTACTAAATTTTTAGTAGTTAAATCGAAAACTAAAATTCCGTAATCATCAGCGCTCACCCAGAGATTTTTTTTACTAACAAAAACTTCTTCATAATAATATTTATTTAAGTTTTCATCTACATAATAATAAGGAGTGAGAAAAATAAAATTTTTTACTAAATATTTCTTTTTTTTACCGTACCAAAAAAGGGAAGTATCATCGGTTTTTTCAATTTTCAATAATTTTCTTTTCTTTTTATCCCATTTAAAAGTATCTTCATTTACGAGGAAATATAAAAATTGTTTTCCCACACCAATTGCTTGGGGATTAATAGCTAATTTGAATATTTCTTTTTTCTTAGTAAAGGGCGAATAATTCATCAAATTAGAAGAGTCATCCAATAACCAAAGGGAGTTTAATTCTTGGTCATAAGCAATCAATTTTAGATTTTCTAAAATACCGTCTAATTTTGTTAAACTTTTAAGATATTCAATTTTCTTCGCATCAAATATCAAAATTCCATTTTTTATTCCTACATAAATCATCCTTTCATCGCCGGTAATATTTAAAAAATTATCACAAGCTAAATAATTTATCCATAACTTTTCATTATAAATCAAAAAAAGAAATGTTAAAAAAAGATTAAGCATCAAGAACTTTTTTTATGGCTTTGGGAAGATAAGTAAAAATATCAGAAGCGATAAAATCATATTCGGTTCTTTCTATTAAAGCTAAGTCAGCCGCTAAACCGTGAAGATAAACCCCTACTATCGCAGCTTCTTTAGGCTTTAAACCTTGGGCTAATAAACCGGTAATAAAACCGGTTAAGACATCGCCACTACCACCACTGGCTAATCCCGAATTTCCTGTTGGATTCACATAAACCCATCCTTCAGGCGTAGCAATTACTGTCGGTGAACCTTTCAAAACTAAATAAATCTTGTATTCCTTACTAAAGGAACGAGCAATTTCTATTCGGTTATCATTAATTTCATTCGGTGAAATTTTAATTAAACGACTTAATTCTCCCGGATGAGGTGTAAAAATTATGGGAAGATTATTCTCGGCTAAAGTTTTTAAAAAAGCAACATCTTCTTTTAAACAATTTATTCCGTCAGCATCAATAACAATTGGAATTTTTTTTTCGGCGACGGTAGTAAGAATTTCTTTTAAAAAAATTCTATTATTGTTATTTACCCCTATACCAGGTCCCAGAGCAATCACATCGATTTTGGATAATAATGAAAGAAGTATTTCTAAATTATTTAAAGTAAAACCTTCATCCCAATTCAATGGAATTTTCACTACCTCAGTAAGCTTTGCTTCCACAGCATCAATAATTGGTTTCGGTGTCGCTAAATATACTAAACCCGCGCCAATTTTTAAAGCTCCCAAAGCCGCCAGGCAAGCAGCACCACTGTAACCTCGCGAACCAGCAATTACTAAACAAGTTCCAAAAGTACCTTTGTGTCCCCAACTTATTCTTTTAGGAAGAAAGTCTTTTATATCATCTTCTTCTACTAAATAAGTATCACCTTGATTATTAAAATAACTTTGGCAAGTACCAATATCACCAATAAAAACTTTTCCCGCATAATCTCTTGCTGGCGGCAGAACCAGACTTCTTTTTATAAACCCCATACTTACAGTCATATCAGCTTTTACACAAACATTATTAATTTTCCCTTCTTCCATAACCCCTGAAGGGACATCAATCGCAATAACCGGCAAATTAGCTTGATTAATGAAATCAATTGCCTTTTTATATATTCCAGCTATCTCGCCTTTTATCCCAGTACCCAAAATAGCATCGATAATATAAGTATCTTTTCTTTCCAAGGGAATAAAGGAAGAAAAGCTAAAACCCTCATCAGTGACTTCCACTATTTTTCCACCAAAATTTTGGTATCTTTCCGCATTTATCTTGGCATCACCTTTTAAATCGTTCAATTTTCCCAATAAAAAAGTTATAACTTTTGCTTTTTTATTCAGTAAAAAGCGAGCTGTTACAAAACCATCACCTCCATTATTTCCTTTACCGCAGAAAATTAAAAAATTCTTTTTAAAAAAATCTTTTTCCTGAATGCCAAAATATTTTTGAAGATGCTCAATTATGCTTCTTCCGGCATTTTCCATCAAAATTATTGTTGGCAAATTAAATTTTTCCGCTGATTCTTGGTCAATTTTGATCATTTCTTGTTGAGTTACTAATCTTTTCATAAAGATATTATAAATTTATCATTGAAAAAAGTCAATTTATTATTAAAATTTAATTATGAAGATTATTAAACATCAAAGCGGTGAAATTTTTGATATTGAATTAGAAGAAAGTTTGTTAAGAAAAAATAAAGAATTAGCAGAAGAAAATCAAAAAATTTTTGATTGCTATGGTATAAAAGCAATTGACATTTTAGGGTCGATTGGTAGTGGTAAAACTACTTTGATATGTCAGTTAGTTAAAAAATTAAGAAAAAAATACGCCATCGCAGTAATTGCTGGAGATTTAACTACTCAAATTGATGCCCAATTGATTAAAAAAAACGGGGCCAAAGTAATTCAGATTAACACAGGCAAAGAGTGTCATTTAGATGCTAAATTAGTGAACGAAGCAATAAAAAATTTACCTTTGAATAAAATTAACCTTCTTTTCATTGAAAATGTTGGTAATCTTATTTGCCCTGCTGAATTTCCCTTAGGTGCTCACAAAAGAATCGTTGTTTTTTCGTGTACGGAAGGGCCTTATGTAGTAATAAAACATCCCTATATTTTTAAGGAAGCTGATATAGTGGTAATTAACAAAATTGATTTAGCTAAAAAAATGGGCGTTTCTTTACCTAAATTGAAGGCCGATGTTAAAAAAATTAAATCCTCCCTTCCTATTGTTGAAACAATTGCTAACAAAGGCAAAGGCCTAGAAAAAATAATAAATTTTTTAACCGATGCATGAATTTTCTTGTGCCCAATCTCTGGCTAAAGCCATCAAAAAGGTCTGCCAAAAATACCAAATAAATAAAATTTATAAAATAAACTTAAGAATCGGTGTTTTAACTTTAATCAACAAAGAGCAACTTATCTTTTGGCTAAGAGAGGGTTTAAAAGAAATTTTAGCAGAAGAAAATGAAATAAATGCTATTGAAGAACAACCAGAAATTGAATGTAAAAATTGCGGTTATTGCGGCAACCTTAAACCAGTGGCTGATTTTTTTTATATCCTTTGTCCTCGCTGTAATTCTTCAAAAATTATTTTTAAAAAAGGTAATGATTATTATTTAGAAAGCATTGAAGGCGAATAGAAATGATAAAAAAAATACAAAATCTTTTGCCCTTAGTAACCAAACCCATAAGATATACCGGTGGCGAATACAATCTTTTTCCTTTGCCGATTAAGAAAAATACGATAAAGGTTTGTTTAGTTTTTCCGGAAATTTACGAAATCGGCATGTCTAATTATGGTTTAAAAATTCTTTATTCAAAATTAAACTCCCATAAAGATACTGTTTGTGAAAGAAGCTATGCTCCTGCTTTAGATTTTGGTAAGAAATTGGAAGAACATAATTTTCCTTTATTTTCTTTAGAAAACAAGTTACCTTTATTTAAATTTGATATTATCGGTTTCTCCTTACATTCAGAACTTAATTATCCCAATGTTCTTTATTGTCTTTCCTTAAGCAAAATACCCCTAAGAACTGAAGAAAGAATTGGTAGTAATTATCCTTTAATAATTGCTGGTGGTCCTTGTTGTGTAAATCCTTTACCCGTGGCTCCGTTTATTGATGCTTTTGTTATTGGCGATGGTGAAGAAGTAATTTTAGAAATTGTTGAAGTTTATAGAAATTTTAAAAATGACAAAAAAAAACTATTAGAAAATTTATCTAACTTAGAAGGGGTTTATGTTCCTTTAATCCATAATCAAAAAAAAATTATCAGAAAGAGATATGTAAAAGAATTAAAAGAAGAAGATTTTCCTTTTCCCCCTTTAGTACCCATTTGTAATATTGTTCACGACCATCTTACCATTGAAATATCCCGTGGCTGTGCTCGCGGTTGTTATTTTTGTCAGGCAGGATTTACCAACCGACCATTAAGAATTCGCCCGATAGAAGAAATTAAAAAATTAGCGTTTCGATCAATAAAAGCTACCGGTTATGAAGAAATTTCTTTACTTTCCTTTTCGGCAGGCGATTATCCTCATTTACCCCAGCTTTTAAGTTCTTTAAATGAACTTCTGCATCCTTACTTAGTAGCCCTTTCTCTTCCTTCTTTGCGCGGCGAGGATTTTGATGAAGAACTTATAAACCAATTAAAATTTATTAAACGAACTGGTATAACCTTTGCTCCGGAAACGGCCTCTTCTCGTTTAAAAAAAGTCATAAATAAAGAAATTGCTAACGAAAAAATTATTAAGGCAGTAGAACTTTTAATAAAGCATAATTGGCCCGGAATTAAATTCTACTTTATGATTGGTTTGCCTCAAGAAAAAGAAGAAGACGTAAAGGAAATCGGTTACTTTTTAAATTTTTTAGGCAAAATCGCTCACGGAAAGGAAATTCGCGTTTCCATCTCCCCTCTTATTCCCAAACCCCATACTCCTTTTCAATTTCATCAATTTGAAGAAAAAGAAATTCTTCAAGAAAAAATTAAAATCATAAAAAGGGAAGTGAAATTTAGAAATGTAAAAATAAGATATGAAAATTTCGAGCAGGCAGAAATTCAAGCCATTTTAGCTCGCGGAGATGAAAAATTGGCTTGGGCAATTGAAAATGTCTATTATCAGCAAGCAATTTTTCAAGATTGGACTGAACATTTTAAATATAATATCTGGTTAGAAAGTTTTCACAAAAATCAGATTGATCATCTATCTTATTTAAAAGAAAAAAAGCTTGATGAAATTCTTCCCTGGGATTTTATTGATGTTGGAATACCTAAAAATTTTTTAATCCAAAGCTATCAGAAGGCATTATCGTTTAAAGAAGAAAAGCCAAATAATTATTTAACACTAATAAATAAAACCAACTTTACTTTTCAACCACCCGCTTTTTTAAAGCCGACTACTTTTTCTTTTCATTATTATAAAAGATTTAGGGTTAAATTTAAAGTGGGCGAAAATTTTCGTTTTGCTTCTCATTTAGATCTCGTGCGGGCAATTTATCGAGCAATAAGACGTTCCGGACTACCAGTTATTCATTCTACAGGTTTTTCCCCTCGTTATATAGTATCTTTTGGTCCACCTTTACCGGTGGGGGTTATTTCCGAAAGCGAATATCTTGACATTTTTTTAAAAATTGATTATAATGGTAATCTGATAAAAGATTTAGGAGATTTTATGCCTAAGGATTTAATAATTTTGGATTTCAAAGAAATAAAAAAGGATACTCCCAGTTTAGGGAAATCAATCAAATTTCTAAAGTATGAGATTCTTTTAGATGAATCTCAATTAAAAAAGATAAAATTAGCCAATATTTATTATACTCGGTTGGAAAACCAAATTTTAGAAATCCTTTTGCCTTTTGAATCGGGAGTTAAACTTTTTCCTACTTTATCCAAAATTACCAATTTAAATGAAGAAGAAGTAAAATTATTGTCAATAAAAAGAATTGAGCATTATTTAATAAAAAACGATAAATTAATGACTCCATTAGAAGATGATTAAAATTAAAACCACGATTGTCATTACCCACAAGTTTAATGATACCCGCATCGGAATTTTAGAAAATGGACGATTAGTAGAATTCTATATAGAACGAGAAGGGATTGAAAATAATGTGGGTAAAATTTTTAAAGGACGGGTAGAAAATATTGTAAAAGGATTACGCGGCGCTTTTGTCAATATTGGTTTAAGAAAAAACGGTTTTTTACCCTTGGCGGAAATACCGGAAGAGATATTTGGAATTGATTTAGAAGAAGAAGAAAAGGTCAAAAAGGGAGATAAAGAGGAATTACCTATAAATGTTGGTGATCAAATTTTCTGTCAAGTAGTAAAAGAACAAATGGGCGATAAAGGGGCCCGCTTAACTTCTTTTATCCATTTAGCTGGTAAATATGTAGTTCTTTTTCCAACTATTTCGCGAATAGGTGTTTCTCAAAGAATTACTAACAAAAGGGAACGTACCCGTTTAAAAGAAATTGCCAAGAAATTAAAAAAACCGAATCGGGGATTAATAATTAGAACAGCTGCTGAAAATATGCCTGAAGAAGTAATTGTTCGGGATTATCATTATCTAGAAGGAATATGGGAAGAAATTGAAAGAGAATTCCAAAGAGCTAAGGCACCTCGTTTACTTTATAAAGAACCTAAATTGGCTTTAAAAATTATTCGGGATTTATACACCTTAGACACTGAAGCCGTATATGTGGACGACCGTAATCTTTATTACGAAATATGTAATTATATAAAAAATTACACTCCGGAATTATTTGCCAAAGAGAAAATAATTCTTTATGAAGATAAAGAACCAATTTTTAAAAAATTCAAAATTGAAGAAGAATTAAATAAGGCGCTAGAAAGAGAGATTTCTTTAAAAAGTGGCGGTTTTATTACCATTGACCAAACGGAAGCTTTAGTGACTATTGATGTCAATACCGGAAGTTTTGCTTCCGAGGAGGACCCGGAAACACTAATCTTTCAAACTAACTTAGAAGCTGCTGCCGAAATCGCGCGTCAAATTCGCTTACGAGATTTATCAGGATTAATTATCATCGACTTTATTGATATGCGCGAACCTAAAAACCGAGAACGTGTTTATCAAGAATTAAGATTGTGTCTCGCCAATGATCGCGCTAAAGCTGATTTTGGCAAGCCTAGTCGGTTTGGTTTGGTAGAAATGACCCGGGAAAAAATTCGTCCCAGTCTCTTTTTTACTCTTTGTGAAGAATGCCCGGCTTGTAAAGGAAGAGGAAGGATTTTAGATCGGTATGAAACCTGTTTAAAAATAGAAAATGAACTAACAAATAAAGCCGAGAGGTTAAAAGGGAAAAAGATTCTTTTGGTAGTTTCGCCTTATCTTTACGAATATTTAATTAATGAATACAATGAAAGATTGACACAACTTATTAAAAAAATTAATCTTCATTTAGAATTAAAAATAAATCCTAAACTTAAATATGATGAATATAAATTTTTGGAAGAAATTTAATCTTATTGACTTTTTTTTAAATTTTCTTAATATTTTAAAAGAAACTAAAATAAGGAGGAAAAATGATACAGGAATTCATTAAAGGCGGTGGTATAATGTGGTTTTTATTAGCATGTGCTATTTTGGGAATCGCTTTAGTTATTGAACGATTTATCACTCTTTTTATTGTTGCTTCGCTTAATGCTAAAAAATTTACTTCACAGCTCATTTCCACAATTGAAAAAGAAGGAATTGAAGGTGGAATAAAACTTTGCCAACAGACAAAAAGTCCGGTAGCTCGGGTTCTTTTAGCCGCTTTAGAAAAAGCAAAAGAGGGAAAGACAGCAATGGAAGAAGCGGTAACTCGAGCAGGAGTAGCCGAATTAGGCTTTCTTGACCGGGGAATGAATTTAATGGGTGGTTTAATCATGGTTGCTCCCTTTTTTGGTTTTTTAGGTACTGTTACCGGTATGATTCGAGCTTTTGCCGCCGTAGCCGCAGTTGGTGAAGTAGAACCAGCAGTAGTAGCTTCTGGAATTTCTGAAGCTCTCATCACAACTAAATGGGGATTATTAATTGCTGCTCCTTTGGCAATTATTCATATTCTTTATCAGATGAAAATTAATAGTTACACACGGGATTTGGAAACTTCAGCAGCAAGTTTAATTGAATATTTGACTAAAAAGTTATAAAATTATGTTTCCTAAAAGAGAACCTCAAAAAATTTCTATTCCTACTGCTTCTACCGGTGATATTGCTTTTCTTTTAATCATCTTTTTTATGGTTACTTCAATTTTTTCCCGGGAAAAGGGCTTAAAAATTGTTCTGCCTCCAAAAGGAGCCGAAGTAAAATTAAAAAAAGGAAATATTTTAACAGTAAGTGTAAACCCTTATGGAGAAGTAATGATTGGTGACAAAAAAATAAGTATTCCCGAAATAAAACAGATTGTTCAAGAGGCTTTGAGTAAAAATCCTGACTTGGTTGTTGCTTTAAAGGTATCGCGAAAAGCTCCTTATAAAATAATGATTCAAGCCTTTGACCAATTAAAATTAGCTAAAGCTGAAAAAATTAGTTTAACACCGGTAAAAGAGGAGTAAAAAATGAGAAAATTTTTAATCAAAAAAGAACCCCCAGAAATTCCCAGTGCTTCTACCGGTGATATTGCTTTTCTTTTAATCATCTTTTTTATGCTCACAACTGTATTAAGAACAGAAATGGGATTAAAGGTAAATCTACCAGAGGCCGAAGCTACTGAAAGATTAATAAAAAGAAGAAATGTAAGCCATATTTGGGTTGATAAAACTGGAAAAATAACTATCGATGATAATGTGGTAGATATTAACGGTGTCATTAATGTAATGTTTTTAAAAGTCGCTGATAATCCAGAACTAGTAGTCGAAATTATGGCTGACAGCGATGTTGATTACGGTCGGATTAATGATATCTTAGAAGCCTTAAAAGAAGCCCAGGCTTTTAAAGTGGTATTTGCTACCGAATATAAAAAAATAGGAGGCTAATAATGAATAAAGATTTTGAATGGGACGAATATTATTCAATTGTCTTCCGAATAGGATTAGTAATCTCTCTTGCTTTTCTGCTATTAGTTTTTATAATTTTTCCTAAAGAATTCTCTTATCGTCCTTATATCCCCAAAAAGGAAGTGAGTACTGTTTTAGAACAGTTACCTCCGGAATTAGAACAGATTGCTGAACCACCACCGGCAGAAAGACCAAAAATTGCTGTAGTTTCAGAAGCCCAAACAGGAGAAGAAGCCGAAGAGGCTTCTAAAATTGGGAAGACTGAATTTACCGAAATCTATAAAAAAACCGAAGAAACGGAAATTCCTATTGTTCCTTTTTGGAAAGTTGAAGTAAAACCAAAGGAAATTTATCTTCCAAAACCGGTCTACCCGGAAATTGCCCGTCAATTAGGTCACGAAGGAGATGTAGTAGTTGAAGCCTTAGTAGATATAGATGGTAGTGTTGCCGATGTGAGAATCTTAAAATCTTCGGGCAATCCAGAATTAGATAAAGCAGCCTTAGAAGCAGCCCGACAGGCAAAATTTACTCCAGCAAAACAGAGAGACATGCCGGTAAGGGTGTGGGTAAGTATCCCTTATAAATTTAGATTGAGATAAAAGGAGGTATTTATGAAAAAAATGTTTATTTTTTTAATTTTTTTAATATCTTTTTTATTTTCGCTTCCTAATCCTCAATTTTTGACTCCTCAATATCGTCAAACTTACTCTCCCCTTCCTTTCTCTACTGGCTTAGAGAAAATTTCTTTACCCGTAATTATTTCGCCAACCTTTACTCTCTCACCAGGTATTCTTTTATCCCGAACTTTTATTGATTATCAACAAAATGGTACGCTTGGCTCAAGGATAGAGTATGCCAACAATATTTGGGGGTTTGACTGGATGCATTCTCCCGATTCTTCCGCCAGTTATCCTAATAGGTATTGCTATTATAATGCTTATTATGATGATACTGTTCAATTAGGAATGGGTGTTCAGGCAAGTGGTAGTTATCGGGCAGGTTATGTAACTTTCGGAATGCTTCCCGATGGTCGAGCAACTTGTTTCTTCCACCATCAGCGGGAAAATATTACTTATTCTGCTTTAGCAATTGAAATTGCTCCAGGAACAGGAATATTTAACGACCCAATAGAACCGGATGTAAATCCTTCTCCCTATGGTAATCAAATTATTTGGCCCCACGGAACAATTGGCAACAATGGAATAATCCATGTTTTAGGATACGGCAGACCTCCTACTGCTGGTGCTTCAGAAGATTTTTATTATTCACGTTCTACGGACGGCGGCAATACTTTTACCAATTGGCTACCAATAATGAACGACACGGTAATGGCTTGTCTTTCTGGTGACATTTATGCCCAACCAAATGGAAATAAAGTAGTTATTGCCTATACGGCTGATTTACCAGAAAGACATTCTCAGGTTTTACAAAATGTTTGGATAAGAGAATCTTACGATGGTGGCGCTACTTGGACATCTCCAAGACAAATCACTAATTACCAATATCCTTCCGATACTCTTCCTCACGAATTTGCTTATACTGATTGTGATGCAATCTACGATTTAAATGGCAATTTACATGTAGTTTGGACAGAAATTCTTTCAATGGTAGGCAGCCAAGGACCAGCAACTTATCCTGGTTTTTCTCGGATTAGACATTGGAGTGAAGAGACGGGTATTACTTTAGTTTCTGGTCCTGGACATCTTTCAGTTGTCGGTGATTCCTGGTGGTATTCATCTTATCCTACTGTCCAAAACGATGCCTGGCGAAGACCGGCAGATAGACCGCAATTAGCAATTGATAACTATGGAAATCTATATTGTGTTTGGGTGGGAAATTTAGATACTACTGATATCTCTCAAGGAAGAAGAATAAATGGGGAATTATATGCTGCAGTTTCTACCGATGGTGGTCGGACATGGGGAGTGAAAGGAGAAATTGGGAGAGTATTAAATTTAACAAATTCACCAAGTCCAGGAGCAGCTCCAGGAATGTGTGAAGATGATGATTATTTCTCCTTAGCTCCTTTTGCTTTTAACAATCATTTACATATCACTTATATTAACGATAAAGATGCCGGAGGAGTTCCGCAGAATGAAGGAGTAGTTACCAATAATCCAGTTCTTTATCTACAAGTTCCTTGCTCTTCATTGGTAGAAGTGGGAATTGAAGAAAATCAAAAGAAAAATCTTCTGACTAATAAATTGACTATCTATCCCACAATTACCAGAGATAAAGTAAAAATAAATTATTCATTAAACGAACCGACTTTCGTAAAACTTTCTATCTTTGATATTACCGGCCAAATTGTTAAAGTCTTAGAAGAAGGCAGAAAAGAAAAAGGTGATTATTCGATTATCTGGGATGTTAAAGGCAAAAAAGGTACATTTTACTGTCTTTTTAATAATAGCAAAAAAATATACAAGAAAAAAATAATAATTAATTAAGGAGGGAAAATGCGTAAATTATTAGTTATTTTAATTCCTTTTTTAGTTTTATTTGCTTTACCTAAGGAATATCTTATACCGTTAAAAGCATTGCCTCCGGAAATCCAGAATCACACTACTCCAAAGGCTAAATTGCCCACAATCAAAAAGGAGCCAAAAGTTACAACTTTTCACCCAGTGGGAAGAGTTGACACTGTCTTCTTTACTACCTATGATTGGCAGTTTAATAGCCATACTTGGCAAAGGATTTATAATGATATGCGGGGTGTCCACGTAACCGGTATGACTTCACGCCAAGCAAATCCTTTTCCTGACAGAAATATGAGATATAATTTTTATGACAAAACTACTCACCAATGGACATTTGGTCAGGATGGCATTGATGCTTTAAATGCGAGGGCTGGCTTTGGTAATTTGGATGTTAATCCGATGGATGGAATTGAATATATTGTTGGGCATGTTTCCGGAACCCAACGACTTATTCCGCGGATTGCTAAAGATGTGGCTCCCGGACAAGGAATTTTTGAGTATTGTGACTGTCCAGAAGGCTATCTTTGGTCACCAATTGCAATAACTGCCAATGGTTGGATACATGTGGCAGCGGTAGAAGATGATCCGGGCGGTGCTCGAGAAAGGCTTTTCTATATTCGCATAAGGGATTGGGGTAATCCAGAGGAACCAAGATTGATCGCTCCGCAACCTGGTGAACCAATTGCGCCCTTAGGAAATTCCCAAGGAATATTTGCTTCTAAAAGAAGCGATAAAGTAGTTATCTTTTGGACCGAATGGGATGGCACTGGACCGGACAGCGGTGCTTATCGCATCTCCAATGATGGTGGTGAAACTTGGAGTGAAGTAATTCCTTTCCCAATCCCTCCAATCTTTACGCCGGGTAGCGAAACCTTACCCGAACTTTGGCTTCCTTCGGTTGGCGGCTTTTTTGACCGTGATGATAGACCAAATTTTGTTCTTTGTTTTACACCAAATATCAGGGATACCGGTAGAATTATTCCCGTAGAAATGTGGCATTATGTCCCGGGAAGAAATCCAGAATTGACCAGAATCTGCCGAATTATGCCAGACACGTTGGCAGCCACTGTTGGTTATAACGCAATTTTTGCCGGTCGACCTTCAATCGGTCAAAATCCTGAGAATGGGAACCTTTATGTTGTTTGGGAACAATTTGACCCGGTGAATTACGAACCAACAACCGAAAGATTGAGAGCAGATATTTGGGGCACCGCTTCAACCGACGGTGGCTTAACTTGGGCAACTCCCAAAAGAATTACTGAACCTGACCAAACATCAAAAAGATTCCCCTTCTTAGCACCGATTGTTGACGATTATTGTTGGATAACCTATGTAGTAGATTCAGTTGCTGGATTTTATGTTCAAGGTGAAGGACCGATGAGTACTAATCCGGTTATTGTCCATCAAGTTCCCAGGCAATATTTGGAAACCGGGATCGCTGAAGGAGATAACAATAAACTATTCAATCTGAAAATTTATCCCAATCCAATTATAAAACAAAACTATTTATCCTTAGATTTGAATACTAAAACTTCTCTAAATATTTCTCTTACTGATATCACTGGAAAAATACTATTCAATAAAGAATTTTCTACCGGTACCTATCATTATCAATTGAGAATTCCCCAAAATTTAAAAAGCGGTATCTATTTCTTAGTGGTGAAAACTGTTAATTCTTGTGAAAAATATAAGCTAATAATTACTAATTAACCAACAATAAAAGGAAAGGGGGGCAGATTTCTTCTGCCTCCCTTTTTTATTATGAAAAAACATCTATTTTTTTTGATATTTTTCCTTTTTTGTCAAAAAAGAAATCTTTGGGAAGATGATAAAGAATTAGTCGACCAATTTATAAAAAATAATAAAAATATTTTTTCTATTTTATCATTTTTAGAAAAAAAAGAAACTAACTTTTCATATTCTTCTTTTCTATTTCCTTTTGATACGATTTACCAAAATCAAAAACTTTTTGAAAAGATTGCCCATATTTACAGTTTTTATCGCTTAACTTATGATACTTTCTCACTTTTTAATTTAAAATTTTTTGTTGAAAATAAAGATACTTTTTGCCAAGTTGATTATTTGGATTCTATTCGTCATATTATTGCTCTTATTAAATATGATTCCCTCTGGCAGATTTTTTTTAGCGAAAGTCTAAAGGTAGATAGCATTAAAAAAATTTTCCAAAAAAAAGAATACGAAAAAATTTATCCAATATATCTCCATAAAAACTTTCTTTTAAAAAAGGTTGGTCAAAATTATCAATTTTATCAAATTCCTTTTGCCAATTTTTATTATCCCTATTCAGACAGCATACCAAAATTTGATTTAATCTATCTTAACGAACACCAATTTGACACTACTATTTTAAAAAAGGCTCTTTTGTTAGAAGAACTGCCCCATTTTTCTTTTGGCGAATCATTAATTATTAGGATTAAATTAAAAGATACCTTAAACGAAGGAGTAGTATTTTTACATTACCAAAACAAAAGATTTCTTTTTGACAAAAATGACGATCTCTTTTTTATTGAAATAAGATTAGAAAAAACTGGAATTGATTATTTAACTATTGAAATTTTAACCCACAAAACACTTTTCTATTTTAAAGAAAAATTTATCTATAATCTTATCCAAATTCCTATTATTGTTGAAAATAAAATGTGAGGACAAAGTTTAATTTACTTTTCAAAAATTTTGCTATTATATAAATAAAACATTAAAAAAAATTAAATATTTGGGTAGTAGTTCAACACGGTTTCCTATTATGAATCCAAAATAAATTTTTTACCACCAATTATGTGCCCAGTTGCCAAGAAGAAAGATAAGCTTTTTGTTCCTTCGTTAGGTTATCAATTTTTATTCCAAATGATTTTAATTTTAAAAAAGCTATCTCTTTATCAATTTCTAAAGGTAATTTATATACTTTATTTTCTAATTTACCTTTATTTTTGATTAAATATTCACAAGCCAAAGCTTGATTGGCAAAAGATAAATCCATTACTGCTGAAGGATGACCTTCGGCAGCCGAAAGATTTACTAAACGACCTTCAGCAAGGAGATAAATTCTTCTTTTATTTTTTAATAAATATTCTTCACAATTTTCTCTTATTTTTCTTTTTCTTATTGCCAATTCATTCAATGATTTTTTATCAATTTCACAATCAAAATGTCCAGCATTACACAAAATTGCTCCATCTTTCATTAAAAGAAAATGTTTTTTAGTAATCACATTAATATTACCAGTAACGGTTATAAAGAGATCACCAATTTTTGCTGCCTCCAACAACCGCATTACATCGTAACCATCCATTTTGGCTTCCAAAGCTTTTATCGGGTCAACTTCGCAAACAATTACTTTTGCTCCCATCCCTTTTGCCCTTAATGCTAAACCTTTACCGCACATTCCATAGCCACAGACAACAACAGTAGCACCAGCAAGAAGAAAATTGGTTGCTCTTAAAATTCCGTCAATCGTTGATTGACCAGTACCATAACGATTATCAAAAAGATGTTTTGTCTGGGAATCATTTACCGCAATAATCGGATATTTCAACACTTTTTTCTTTTCCATATTTTTTAAACGAATAACACCAGTAGTTGTTTCTTCAGTACCGCCAATTATTTCACCAATTAACTCTTCTCTTTCTTGGTGTAAAGTAGAAACTAAGTCGGCGCCATCATCAATAGTAATATTTGGTTTTTGATTTAAAACTTCATTAATATGTTGATAATAAGTTTTTCGGTCCTCACCCTTAATAGCAAAAACGGAAATGCCCATTTCTTTAACAATTGCTGCTGCCACATCATCTTGAGTAGAAAGCGGATTAGAAGCACAAACTTTAACAATAGCCCCTCCCTTTTTTAAAGTTAAAAGCAAGTTAGCTGTTTCGGTAGTAATATGCAAACAGGCAGAAATTTTTATCCCTTTTAATGGTTTTTCTTTTTCAAATCTTTCACCAAGGAGTTTCAAAACTGGCATGAATCTTTGTGCCCACTCAATTCTTTTTTTGCCCAGGGAAGCCAGACTTAAGTCTTTTATGTGATATTTTTCCATTCTATATTCCTAATCTTCTCCTTATTTCTTCTACCATATCTAATTTTTCCCAAGTAAAATTTTCTTCTTCACGACCAAAATGACCGTAACAAGCAGTAGGTAAATAGATGGGTCTCTGCAATTTTAGGTGTTCAATCATTCCTCGGGGGGTAAAGTCAAACAGCTCTTTAACCAGTTGTAATAATATTTCATCTTTTACTTTACCAGTATTGAAAGTATTCAAACTGATATGAAGCGGATCCGGACGACCAATTACATAAGCCACACTTATTTCTACTTCGTCACAAACACCACTGGCAACAAGATTTTTAGCCACATATCTTGTCATATAAGAAGCACTCCGATCCACTTTTGTTGGGTCTTTACCCGAAAAAGCACCACCTCCATGTCTCACTTTACCACCATAAGTATCAACAATAATTTTTCTGCCCGTCATACCCGTGTCTGATTGGGGACCACCGATAATAAATTTCCCAGTTTCATTTACATAATATTTGGTATTTTTATCAAGATATTCTTCTGGAATAACTGCTTTCACTACCTTTTCAATAATCTCTTCTTTGGCTTCTTCGCTCATTTTTTCACCAGTCTTGTCTAAAACTTCTTCAGTATGCTGGGCAGCAATAACAACGCTATCAACTCTTACCGGCTTTCCATCCCGATATTCTACAGTTACCTGTGATTTCCCATCGGGCCCTAAATAAGGTAAAATCTTTTTCTTTCTTACTTCCGCTAATCTTCTGGTTAATTTATGAGCCAGCATAATAGGTAAAGGCATCAATTCTTTTGTTTCTTTTGTAGCATAACCAATCATTAACCCCTGGTCACCGGCACCGCCACGGTTAACACCAATAGCAATATCAGGTGATTGAGTACCAATAGCATTTAATATTGCACAATTATCGGCTGAAAGTCCGTAGCGGGTATCCGTATAACCAATCTCTTTTAAAAGACCTCTTACTACTTTCTGTAAATCAACCCAACCTTTGGTAGTAATTTCGCCACCAACAATTACTAATCCTACTGTAACAAAAGTCTCGCAAGCCACACGCGCATATTTATCTTGCTTTAATATTTCGTCTAAAACGGCATCCGAAATCTGATCACAAATTTTATCGGGATGCCCTTCAGTAACTGATTCCGACGTAAAAAAATCAACCCTCATTTTTTCACTCCTTTTTCAAAATTATAATCTTAAATTTATTAAAGTCAAAAAGATAAAAATTTCTTATTTTTCTTGACTTTTGATTAAAAATCGTTATCTTTATTAAGAAATGAAACTTACGATAAATTGGTTAAACGAATTTTTAGAACCAAAAATAAACGAAGAGGAGCTTTTGGAGTTATTAACCAAAAAGGGTATCGGTGTTGTAAATTATTATGATTATCTAAAAGACTTTTCTGGATTTAAAATCACTACGATTATTGAAAAAGAAAAAGGGAAAACAATTTTAAAATTGGCTAACAAAAAATTTATTATTACCGAAAATATCTCCGCAGCTATTGGGCAAAAAATCGGTTATCATCCTGAGCAGAAAAAGATATTAAAAGGTATTGATTTGAATTTTCCTTATGAAGATTGTTTAATTTTTGATGAATTTCCTGAAGGGGAAGAGGTTTTTAATTGCCTTGATAATCTTTTTTTAGAAGTAGAAATAACTCCTAATCGTGCCGATTTGTTTTCGGTATTTGGTTTGGCTCGCGAAGTTACCTTTTTCACGGAAAGAAATTTAAATTTACCTAAATTGGAAAACCAGTTAGAAATTGATAAAAAAAATGAATTAGAAATCATTGTTGAAGACGAAGAAAGATGTCCGATTTATATTGCCACCAAAATTATCAATTTAAAAGTAAAACCTTCTCCCCTTTTCTATCAATGGCGACTTTTTCTTTCGGGTTTAAGACCGATAAATAACATTGTTGATGCTTCTAATTACACCCTTATTCAATTTGGACAACCCACCCATCCTTTTGATTTAAAAAGAATTTTTGGAAATAAAATTTATATTCGTCAAGGGAGAAGAGGAGAAAAATTAAAAACTATTGATGGTGTGGAAAGGGAGCTCTCCGAAAAGGTACTTTGTATCAGCGATAGCCAAAGAGTAATTGCCGTTGCCGGGATTATTGGTGGCCAAAATACCGAAATCATTGAAAACACGCAAGAAGTTCTTTTAGAAAGCGCCTTTTTTTCTTGCCAGGCAATAAGGGAAAGTATAAATTTTTTAAATTTAAGAACAGAAGCCGCCCGACGTTTTGAACTGGGAATTGATTACGAAAATTTAGAATTTTTTGCTAACTATGCTGCTAACCTTATTGCTCAATGGGGAGAGGGAAAAATTGTTAAAGAAAGAAAAATTATCAGTAAAGAGATTAAAAAAGAATTGATTACCTTACCACTAAATTATCCTCGAAGAATTTTGGGTATTGCTTTAGAAAGAGATTATATGATAAACATTCTTCGGCGATTGGGAGGTAAAATTATTAATGCTAACGAAGAAGAAATTAGTTATCAACCACCAAGCTGGCGCTATGACTTAAAATTACCAATAGACTTAGTTGAAGAGATTGCTCGGTATTACGGGTACGAAAATTTTCCTTCGCCCTTTTATCTTCGTTTGAAAACAATTGGTGAACTTCAACCATTTACCATTTTTTTAAATCGGTTGCGTGATTTTTTAGTTTCGCGGGGCTTAGTGGAAATTATAACTTTAAGTTTCTTGCCCGAATCCACAAACGAAGGAATCCGCTTGTTAAATCCGTTAAATGAAAGATTGGCACTCCTGAGAGATAATCTTATTTACTCGTTTTTAAATGTTATTGGTTATAACCTTTCTTTTAATAATAGAGACCTAAGAATTTTTGAAATTGGTAAGGTTTATAAAAAAGAAAAATATGTTTTGGCAATTGCTCTCACTGGGAATAACTATCCTATTAATTTTGATGTTAAACCGCAAAAGGTAGATTATTTCGATTTAAAGGGTATTGTGGAAGAGCTTTTTGCCTTTTTAAATATTTCCGAAATTAATTATCATCAAAAAATTTTCCCTTATTTTTCTTCCTCTACTTCTACTACCATTATCTACCAAAACAAAGAGCTCGGTTGTTTAGGAAAAGTAAAAGAAGATTTACTTTCTTCATACAAAATTGAGAGCGAGGTCTTTTACTGCCAATTATCTTTGGAGGAAATTTATCATTGTTTACCGAAGGAAAGGATTTACCGGCCTTTGCCGACACTTTTGCCAGTTTATCGGGATTTAGCTTTTCTTATTGACGAAAAGGTTTATGTTCAAGATTTAATCAATTTTATTAAGAAAAATTTTACTCCTTTCATAAAAGAAATCCTTATTTTTGATTCTTTTTCCGGAAAACCTTTGCCGGAAGGAAAGAGGAATTTGGGTATCCGTCTTGCTTTTCAACCTCAGGATTCTCCTTACACTAAAGAAGAATTAGAAAATCTATTATTAAAAATTATTAAGGCAGTCGAAAAAAATTTCTCTGCCGAATTAAGGAAAAAATGAATGAAATTGAAAAGCGATTAAAAACTTTGGAAGAATTGGTAGAAAAAATTTTAAACGAAAATAAATCCTTGAAAGAAGAAAATGATAATTTAAAAAAAGAGCTAATTCGTTATCAAGAAAAAATAGAAAAAAGTTTGAAAAAGGTAAAATTTCTTATTGAAAAATTGAAAAGTTTCGGTAAACTTAAAATATGAATAACTTTCAAATCAAATTTTTAGGAAGAATTTATGAGGTAAAAAGTGACCGCGATGAAGAATATTTAAAAAAGTTGTTTGGTCTTTTAGAAAATAAAGTAAAAGAATTTAAAGAAAAATTTCCTTATTTAGATTTTGGTGAATTAATTCTCTTTGGCTCTCTCAATCTCATTGAGGAATTGTTGGATAGTCGGGAAAAACAAGAAAATTTTTTAAAAGAAAAATTAGACGCGCTCATTGAAAAATTGGTAAATAATAAGGGCTCCCGGTAGCATTCGTGATTGGGAAAAATGGTCTTGAGCCAACACCTAAATAATGGATGTCCGATGGTGCTTACTATCGGGAGGGTAACCTCCAAAGATAGGACCCACCTCAGGACGCCATAGTTTTTTTAGGGTTCAGAGACCATCACCAACACGATGCTACGGGGAGCCTTAAGCTTTAAAAAGGGGAAAGAATGATTATGGTTTATTGGCTTCTATTGTTATTTTTATGTATTTCCATCACTTATTTAATCACCAAGAATTTTTGGCAAAAAAAATATAAAGAAGAAGTTAAGAAATTTAATGAGTACCAAGAAAAAATTAAAGAAGAAGGCGAAAAAGAAAAATTAAAATTGGTTGAAGAATTAAAAAAAGAACTGGAAAAAGAAAAAGCCAAAATTTTACAAGAATATGAAGAAAAACTAAATAAAAAAGATAAAGAATTAGAAAAACTTAGTGATACTTATAAACAAAAGGAAAAAGAATATCATCTTTATTTATCACAAATTCAAAAAAAAGAAAATGAACTTTTAACCACCGAAAAGATTTATAAAATAAAAATTGAATATTTAGACAAATTGATAAACGAATACCATCTCCGAATTACTAAAATTCCCAATTTAAGAATTGAAGAACTAAAAGAAGAGTTAAAAAGAAGCTTAGAAAAAGAAGTTTGGAACGAACATTTTGAAGAATTAAAGAAAATCAAGGAAAAAGCAAAAAGCGAAGCCCAAATCTTAGCCCAAAAAATAATTTTGGAAGCCTGTCAAAAAGTGGCTTCACCCGTCGCCAAAGAACATTCGGTTTCTTTTTTAACAATTCCTGATGACGAATTAAAGGGAAAATTAATTGGTCGGAAAGGCAGAAATATTCATTTAATTGAAAATCTTACTGGTGCCGAAATTATAATTGATGACACGCCCAAAAAAATATATATTTTTTCTTTTCATCCCAAAAGAAGAACCCTGGCGGAATTATTGATAAAAGAAATAATAAATGAAAAAGAAATCTCTACCGAAATTATTGAAAAGGCTTACCAAAAGGTATTAAAAGATTTGGAAGAAAAAAGTTTTCAAATCGGTTTAACAACCTGCGAAGAATTGGGCATTGAAAATTTTGCTCAAGAACTTATAAAAGCTATTGGTGAAATGAATTTCTTTGTTACCTACGGACAAAACCTTTTATTTCACTCTAAAGAAGTAGCCATAATCGGGAAAAATTTAGCAATCAATTTAGAAGTTAACCCGCTCAATGTAATTCGGGCTGGTATTCTCCACGACATTGGCAAAATTCTTCCTAACCAAGAGAATCTACCTCACCAGGCAATTGGCGCTAACTTTGCCAAAAAATTTGGAGAAAATAATATCGTGATTGAAGCTATCGCCCATCATCACCAAAGCAACAACTTTCCTTATCCAGAATGTTATATTGTTTCCTTAGCTAATTTAATCTCTCATATTTACGGTGCGGGGAGAGCGATTGAATTTGACGAAATTTTTAAAAAATTAATTAAAATTGAAGAACTCTGTGAAGAAAACCAGTTAGTAAAAAAAGCTTATGCCTTTCAATTGGGCAGAGAAATTCGGGTATTGCTGAAAGCCAACAAATTAGATGAAAAGGAAAGTCAATTTTTAATAAAAAGTTTACAACAAAAAATAAGAAACGAACTAAATCTGTTAGGCGAAATCAAAATAAATTTAATTTATGAATTATAAAATTCTTTTTTTGGGCGATGTCTGTGGCGAGTCGGGCCGAAGGGCCTTAGGCAAAGGGATAAAATTTCTAAAAGAAAAATACCAACCGGATGTTATTATTGTGAATGGTGAAAATGCAGCAGGAGGATTTGGAATCACCCCAAAAATTGTTCAGGATTTTTTATCTTTAGGAATAGATTGCATCACTCTTGGTGACCATACTTTTGATCGCAAAGAAATTATTAATTATTTAGAAAAAGAAAACCATATTATTCGACCACTTAATTATCCCCCGGGTACTCCCGGAAAAGGAGTATGTATCTTAGAAAAAAATAATCAGCGAGTTATTATTATAAATCTTATTGGCCGCGTTTTTATGAAACCGGTAGATTGCCCTTTCCGCCGAATTGACGAAGAATTAATCAAAATTGACAATAAAAACATTATTATTGTTGATTTTCACGCCGAAGCAACTGCCGAAAAGAAAGCTCTGGGATATTTTTTGGATGGAAGAGTAAGTGCTGTTTTAGGAACTCATACTCATATTCCTACGGCCGATGAACAAATTTTACCTAAGGGCACCGCTTACATCACTGATGTAGGAATGTGTGGCGCCCATGATTCGGTTTTGGGCATGGAGATTGAAGATTCTTTAAAAAGATTACTTTACGGAATCAATTATCGTCTTAACCCCGCAAATAACAATCTAAAAGTAGAAGGGGTAATCATTGAAATTAATCCCACTACTTATAAAGTTCAAAAAATTGAACGGATTTGTGAGAAAAATTTAGAGTTGAACCCCGTGTCTTTTTAATACTTCTTTTAAAAATTTTCCGGTATAGGATTTTTCACACCGAGCAATATCTTCAGGCGTACCGCAAGCAACAATATAACCGCCTTTTTCTCCGCCTTCCGGTCCTAAATCAATTATCCAATCGGCACATTTTATCACATCCAGATTATGTTCAATAACCAGTACAGTATTACCTTTATCCACTAACCGATTAAGAACAATCAATAATAATCGAATATCTTCAAAATGGAGACCGGTGGTCGGTTCGTCCAAGAGATATAAAGTTTTACCGGTACCAATTTTTGACAATTCTCTTGCTAATTTAACCCGCTGAGCCTCGCCACCAGATAAAGTTGTTGCTGGTTGTCCTAATTTTATATAGCCTAATCCCACATCACGCAACATCTCTAATTTTCTTCTTATTGCGGGAATATTATAGAAAAATTCTAAGGCTTCATTTACCGTCATTTCTAACACATCATAAATATTCTTTCCTTTATATCTTATTTCTAAAGTTTCCCGATTATATCTTTTCCCTTTACAAACTTCGCAAGTTACATACACGTCCGGCAAAAAATGCATTTCAATTTTTTTTATTCCATCGCCACCGCAATTTTCGCAACGGCCGCCACGAACATTAAAAGAAAACCTTCCTGGAGAATAACCTCTCATTTTAGCTTCCTTTGTTTGGGCAAAAAGTTCTCTTATTGGCGTAAAAACGTTAGTATAAGTTGCTGGATTAGACCGCGGGGTTCGACCAATAGGTGACTGGTCAATATTCACCACTTTATCAATTTCTTCCCAACCGATAATTTCTTGGAATTTACCGGGCTTTTCTTTTGAACCGTAAAACTTTTCGGCCAGGGCTTTATAAAGAATATCATTCATAAAAGTACTCTTTCCTGAACCGGAAACACCGGTAAGACAGACAAACATACCTAAAGGAATTGTGATATCAATATTTTTTAGATTATTTTCCGAACAACCTTTCACTATTAAAAATTTGCCATTTCCTTTTCTTCTTTTTTCGGGCAAAGGAATTTCTTTCTTGCCACTTAAATAGGCACCGGTTAAGGAATTAGGATTTTTCATAATTTCTTCTGGCGTACCAGTAGCCACAATATATCCGCCTTTTTCTCCCGCTCCCGGTCCTAAATCAATTACATAATCGCTGGCTAAAATTGTGTCCCGATCATGCTCTACCACGATGACCGTATTTCCTAAATCTCTCAATCTTAATAAAGTTTGAATTAGCTTATGGTTATCTCGCATATGCAAACCAATACTCGGTTCGTCTAAAATATAAGTTACGCCGACCAAACCAGAGCCAATTTGCGTTGCCAACCGCACTCGTTGTTCTTCACCGCCTCCCAAAGTATCGGTTCTTCTCTCTAAAGTTAGATAATCAACACCAACTTCAATTAAAAAGTTCAATCTTTTTTTAATTTCGTTAATTAATTCTTGAGCAATTTTCTTTTCTTGTTCGTTTAATTTTAAATTATCAAAAAATTGATAACATTCTCTGATAGATAATTTACAGATGTCATAAATGGAATAACCATTAATTTTAATGGATAGTGCTTCTTTTTTAAGCCGCGCCCCACCGCATTCGGGACAAGGCAAAATTGACATATATCTCTCAATCCATTCTCGAGTACTTTCGGATTCGGTAGTCTGATAAATTCGCATTAAATGAGGAATAACTCCTTCAAACTCTTCGTAAAATTTATAACGGGTACCATCCCATCTTTCGTGTTCCACCAAAATTTCTTCATTACTACCGTAGAGAATTATCTCCTTCACCTTTTTGGGTAATTTTTCCCACGGAGTATTTAAAGAAAAACCATAATTTTTGGCCAAAGCTTTTAAAACGGAAGTAAACCAACGACCCTTGGGTTCCCCCCAAACTTCAATTACCCCTTCATTGATAGAAAGTTTGGGGTCAACAATTAATCTTTCCGGATCAATTTCCATTTTTGTGCCTAAACCGTGACATGCCGGACAGGCACCGTAAGGGGAATTAAAAGAAAAAAGACGCGGTGAAATCTCTTCGTAAGAAAAACCACAATCAACACAAGCGAACTTTTCCGAAAAAATTTTTTCTTCCTTCTCGTTAAAAATCACTGTACATAAACCTTGCCCCTCTTTTAATGCTAATTCTAACGAATCAGCTAACCGTTTTTTATTTTCTTCTGATAAGACCAAACGGTCAATAAGAATTTCTATATCATGTTTTTTATATTTTTCTAAATTTTTAACTTCCGAAATCTCATAAATTTTCCCATCTACTCTTACCCTTAAAAAACCCCTTTTTTTTATTTTCTCCAAAAGACTTTGGTACTCACCTTTTCTTCCCCTAACAACCGGTGCCAATATTACCAATTTAGTATTTTCCGAATAAGAAGAAATTTGATCAATTATTTGATCTAATGTTTGGGAGGCAATTTCTTTATGGCAATAAGGACAGAAGGGTTTTCCTAAACGAGCAAAAAGAACCCGTAAGTAATCGTAAATTTCCGTAACTGTTCCTACTGTGGAACGAGGATTTTTAGCGGCGGTCCGCTGTTCAATAGCGATTGCTGGTGAAAGTCCCTCAATATAATCAACATCCGGTTTTTCCAATACGCCTAAAAACTGTCGAGCATAAGAAGAAAGCGATTCAATGTACCTTCTCTGACCTTCAGCATAAATAGTATCAAAAGCCAAAGATGACTTACCCGAACCAGAAATTCCAGTAATAACTATCATTTTGTTACGGGGGATTTTTAAAGTGAGATTTTTTAAATTATGTTCCCGAGCACCTTTAATAAAAATATAATTGTTTTCAGCCATTTTTTAAGCGACGACCTTTTCTAAGTCCTCGACGATTTTTAAAAAATAGTCATAACCTTTGTTATCGCTTTCATATTCTTTAAAATCTTCAACAATTTTTTCATTAATATCCACTGGTAAAAGGGCTTCACAGGCGGGAAAAATAAGCCCCTCTTCTTTAAAAATGTGACGGGCAAAAATTTCTATAAAATCTTTTAAGCCTTCAAAAAATTTTTCTTTATCTAAGGTTTTTAATCCCTTTTCCAAAGTTTCAATAATTTCTTTTCTTTTTTCTGACTCATTAACCATTACCAATTGGGCGTCAATTTCGTATTCCCTTATTAAGGGAAATAAAATATCCTCTTCTTTGGCACAATGATTATCTTCGACAAAATCTTTTATTATCTGGTAAACCAATTGGAATTCTTTTTCTAAATATTGGTCTTTAATTATTAAAAGATTCATTGTTCGTAAAGCTCTTTCAATCAAGAAATGTTCTTTTTTTAAAATTTCTAAAAAAGTGAATTCCGACATTAAAATTATTATAAATAAATTTAGAAATTAATCAAGAGGATACAAAATTCCTACGGGCAAAATCATTTCTTGAAGGGAAATACCACCATGTTGATAAGTCAATTTATAAGTTTTCTCGTATTCTTTAATTTTAGTAGGATAAATAAAATAATAATCACTTTTACAAAGAGCATATTTCTCACCCAAAAATTCTTGGGGTAATTCCAATTCTTTTGGTTCCAAAAGCCAAGCAGCTTTTTTCTCAATGGTTATCCCCCCGCCTGATTTGTAACGAAGATTAGGGGAAATCTCGCGACCCCCATAAATAATTGTTGGTCTTTTTACTCTAATAAATCCATGGTCCGAAGTAATAATTATCTTTCTTTTATTTTCTTTAAGTTTTTTTAAAAATTGAAAAATCAAAGAAGAGTTAAACCAAATTTTAGTAAATTCCAATAAAGAATCCTCATTTTCAGCAATTTCTTTAATAAAAAGAGTTTCCCGAGCCGAATGGATAAGAAAATCTAAAAAATTTATAATGATAACCACAATGCCAACATCGGGCTTAAGCAGGTAGTCAATTTTCTCAGTGAGATCTTCCATTTTGATAATTTTTAAATAAAAATATTTCAAAGAAATTCTTTCTCTAACCAAGAGTTTTTGAAAAAGTTGTTCTTCGTAGCGATTTTGGCCAACATCGGCAAATACCCAATATTCGGGATAATATTCAAAAATTTTTTTCGGTGTTAAACCGCTTAATAAGGCATTACGAGCATAAGGTGTTGCTGAAGGCAGAAGCGAACAATAAAAATTCTGTTTTATTAAAAAATGTTCTTTCAAAATGTTATAAAGAAGATACCACTGATCAAGCCGTAAAGAATCAAAGATTATCCAGTATAAAGGCAATTTATCCAAATGGGGTTTAACAAAATTTTCAAAAAATTGGTGAGAAAGTATTGGCCCTTTTTTATTTCTTAACCAATCGCAATAATTCTCCTCAATAAAAGTAGCAAAATTTTCATTACCCTCTTTTAAAATATCTTCGTAACTTTCTTTTAAATCGTTTAAAGAAAATCGGTTAAGATATTCGCGCCATTTTATCAATTGTTGATAGAAATCACACCATTCTTCAAAAGTTTCAAAATCTTTTGTTCCGGAAAGAATTTTTAAATACTCCCGCACTAAACCTTCTTTAAAAATTTCTTTTTTTTCTAATAACCGTTTAATTACTGCTAAAATCTGAACCGGATTTAATGGTTTAAGGATAAAATCATCAACCAGATTGGCGTAGGCTTCATCAATAAAACCTTCATCACTCACCTTCGTTACCATGACTACAAAAATGTTGGGGTCATAATTTTTTATCCTCCGCGCAACTTCCAAACCAGCTAAACCCGGCATCATTTCGTCTAAAAAGACTAAATCAAAATTTTCTTCTTTTATTTTATTTAAACCTTCAATGCCATTATTCACTTCCTTTATTTCGTACCCTTTTTCTTTAAGAAAATAAATAAAGGGTTTTAAAAGCTCAATTTCGTCATCAATCCAAAGGATTTTCATTTTTCTTTAAAATAATAGAAAAGACCGTTTTTCCTTTCTTTGATTCCCTTAACAACAATTTTCCCCGGTGATACTCCTCAATAATTCTTTTGGCCAATGATAAACCGATACCCCAACCGTATTTTTTCGTGGTGACACCGGCTTTAAAAATTTTGCTTCTGATTTTTTTATCAATCCCTTCGCCATTATCAATAATCTGAATCTCATAATTTCGACCAGCCGGCACCTCTTTAATTTCAATCCGGCCAGGATTAGCACCGATAGCATCAACGCTATTCTTCAAAAGGTTTTCTAAACTCCAACTAAAAAGGACTTCATCTAAAGGTAAAATGGGATTGGTTTTTAAATCTAAAACCAGTTGAATATTTGGCGGCAATCTTCTTTTAAAATGTTCGCCAACCTTTTCAATAACTTCTTTTATTGGTAAATTCTTCAATTTTGGGGGCAAGCCGATGCGCGAGAATCTTTCTAAAACCATTTCCATTTTTTGAATATCTAAGGCCATTTCTTCATAATATTTTTCCTCAATTTTATCTTTAACTGCCAAAAGCCAACCAATCAGTGAAGAAAGGGGTGTTGCCATTTGGTGAGCCGTCTCTTTGGCTAAAAAAGTCCATAATTTTTCTTCTTCTCTTTTTTTATAAATAAAAATTGCCCAAATTCCTAAAAAAATAAATAAAACTAAAATCGAAATTTGATAATAAGGATAAAAACGAACAAATTTAGCGGTTGGCGAAAGACCATAATAAATTTCACCCAAAAATTTGGTAGTATCACCAATATTAATTAAAATAGGAATTGGCGGTTTTTCTTTTTTTAATTGCTCCAGTTTCCTTTTTAATATTTCTTTGGTCAAATTTTTACCAACATTCCGATAAGCAATAATCTCACCTTTATCATCAACGACGATAACTGGAAAATCAATTTTTTTAATCACCTCTTCAAAAATTATGTCTAATTCCGAAGAACTACTTTCCAAATTTTCTTCCTGAACTTTGGACATGTACTTAGCAAAGATGCGCGAACGTAAAGTTATCTCCTCTTCCAACTTCTTAAAAAGAAAAGAAGAGATAATAAAAAAAATTGCGGTTAATATTAAAAAAATAAGGATAAAATAAACAATTAGAAATCTTTTTCCCAATTTTATTTTCATTTTATATTATATTACAAAAAATCAAATTTGTCAATTTTAAATTTTGGGGTAAGATAATAAGTTTTTTTTCGTTATTTATAAGAAAAGAAAAAATGAAAAACCAGCTTTGGACCCTTGCCGTACTCCCCACCGCCTCCCCTACGGTTTAGGAAGCAACCTTTCGAAAAAAATTTTCCCCCGACAAACACTAATTTTTCATCGCCAACAAAAAAATCTCATTAAACTTCATCGCCATTATAGTAATTTTATTATTTAGGGAAAAATTTAGGATATCTTTGGTAAAGAGAGAAATATATTTCGGGATACTTATCTTTACCTCCGAGAAGAAGAAATATTGCCGGCATTTTTTCCTTTGCCAATTGGCTCATTTTCTGAGCAATTGTTTTTATTTCCCATTGGGCGTCTTTATCTTCTCTTAAACGAGAAAAATGATAAAGTTCCCGCGGATTTAAACCTACTAAAACCCTTCGCCGATGGGCATTAGTTAAGATATATTGAGCCTTATAAGGACCTAATTTATCTTTTAAAAGAAAATAAAATTCTTCAACTTCGGTTAGTACTTTTCGAAATTCGGCTTCTAAATTTTTTTCAATTATCGTTGGTGGGATAGTAAATTTTAAATCCAAATTGTAAGGTTGAGTTATTAATGTTATTAAACGGTGTCTTTTTAATTGAGCAAAAGCTGCTCCGCTGAGAACAACTTCAAAAACTAAAAATCCTAATTCAAATTCTCTTAAAACTGCGTCATAAAATTCTAAATATTCTAAACTTTTTTTGATGATGGTAAACCTTTCTTCTTCTTTTAATTGCCAATTTTGGGGAAAAGAAGAGGAAAGATAAGGATATAAAATTGCTTTCGGGATTAAATCATTATTATAATGAGCAATTAATTTCACATCTTCCTTCTCTTCTTTTTCGGAAACAAAATGAGAAAATTTTTGGGAAAGGTTTTTTAATTCTTCTTTGGTTTTTATTTCGTAATCAGTTGGTTGGTAATAACGGAAAAGTGAAGGGGCAATTCTTTTTACTTTGTTAAAAATTTTTCTCCCCAATTCTCTTATTTCTAAAAGCTGAGAAGCGGCAAATCTTCTTAACATGTATTCTAAAGTACGCGCATTTACGGTCATTCCCAATTGGGTATAAGTAGCCAAAGGCAACAGATAGCGAGCATCTTCCTTTGGTATTCCCTTTTTTAAAAAATTTTCATAAGTAAAAAATAATTTTTTTATAATTTTTTGGTATCTTTCTTCTATTTTACTATTTTTTATTTCTGACGGGATAAAAAAACCTTCTTTTAGTTTCACATACCTTTGAGATTTCTCAGTATAAGAAGCCAAACGAAAATGCTCAATTTCTTCAACGGCCAAACGGGAGATTTTAATAATATCAATATTGAAAACGGCGTGCTCCGCAACCGAAGAATGTCCCATTTCAAAAATAATTCTTTTGTTTGTTTCTCTTGCTTCTTTAATCTCTTTTAAAGCCTTTTCTCTTAGTTTGTCAATAGGCAAATCGTAACGACTAATTCGCGCATAGGCACAAGAAAAAGTTTCGGGAGTTAAAAATTTTTTATATTTTTCGGGAATCTTTTCCAGAATTTTAGTATCCACATTATAACCAGCGAGAATTACCTTCATGGTTAAAAGAATACCAAAACTTGATTTTTTTTCAAGTTTCTTTATAATAAAAAGGTTATTATATTATTAACGGAGGTTAAAAATGGCAAAAGTAGCGATAAATGGTTTTGGCCGAATCGGTCGTTTGGTTTTAAGAATTGGTTTAGAAAAAAAGGAATTAGAATTTGTAGCGATAAATGATATCGCTAACGGAAAAATTTTGGCTCACCTTTTTAAATACGATTCGGTTCACCGTCAAGCTCCTTACCAAGTTGAAGGCTTAGCAGACCGAATAATTATTAACGGCAAAGAGATTTTAGTTTTCAACGAAAAGGAGCTTAAAAACTTACCTTGGGGCAAATTAAATGTTGACATTGTTATTGAGGCCACCGGAGTTTTTCGGAAAAAAGAAGAATTAGAATATCATCTTAAAAATGGTGCTAAAAAAGTGATTTTAACTGCTCCCCCAAGAGATGAAAAGGAAATTAAGTCTTTTGTTTTGGGTATTAACGAAAAGGATTACGACCCCGAAAAGGACCACATTATTTCTAATGCCTCCTGCACAACTAACTGTCTTTTACCGTTAATAAAAGTTCTTCACGAAAATTTTAAAATTAAACATGGTTATATGACAACTGTTCACGCTTATACTAATGACCAAAGAATCTTAGATGCCCCTCATAAAGATCTTCGTCGGGCTCGTGCCTGTGCTTTGTCAATAATTCCCACTTCTACCGGGGCGGCCAAAATGATTGGTGTTATTTTTCCCGAATTAAAAGGAAAAATTTCCGGTATTGCTCTGCGAGTACCGGTGGCTAACGTCTCAATCGTCGACCTGGCGTGCGCAGTAGAAAAGAAAACAACCAAAGAAGAGGTTAACGCCGCTTTTAAAAAGGCGAGTGAAACCTATTTAAATAAATACCTTCAATATGTGGAAGAAGAACTTGTTTCCCAAGATTTTCTGGGTAATCCTCATTCTTGTATTTTTGATGCTACTTTAACGGAAGTAATTGATGGAAATTTGGTAAAAGTTTACGGTTGGTATGATAATGAATGGGGTTATTCTTGTCGAGTAGTTGAGCTGGCTTGTTTGGTTAGTCAAAACTTAAAATAATTTATAAAATATGAAATCAATAAAAGATATTGATTTAAAAAACAAGAAAATATTTTTACGAGTAGATTATAATGTTCCTTTAAAAAAAGGAAAAATCCTTGATGATTCCCGGATTAAAGCTTCTTTGGAAACGATTAATTACCTTTTGAATTATCCGGACACTATTTTTATTGCCTCCCATCTTGGTCGTCCGCAAGGTAAAAAAAACGCCGAATTTTCTTTATCACCAATAGCCGATCATTTAGCAAAACTTTTAAATAGAGAGGTAAAATTTTTAGACGATTGCGTGGGAGAAAAAATTTTAAAAGCAAAAAGGGAGGCAAAAGTTGGTGAAATTTATCTTTTAGAAAATTTAAGATTTTATGAAGAAGAAGAAAAAAACGACCTAAATTTTGCTCAAGAATTAGCCAACGAGATAGATGTTTATGTGAATGATGCCTTTTCCGCTTGCCATCGTGCCCACGCTTCCATTGTTGGTATTACCCAATTTATCAAAGAAAAAGGAGCCGGTTTTCAACTTTTGAAAGAGGTTGAAAATTTAAGACGGGTTTTTGAACAACCTCAAAAACCGGTAGTTTTAATAATTGGCGGTGCTAAAATTTCCGATAAACTGGGAGTAATAAAAAACCTGTTACCCAAGGTAGACAAGGTTCTTTTAGGTGGCGGAGTGGTCTTTACTATTTTTAAAGCATTAAATTACGAAATTGGAAAATCTCTTTATGAAGAAACCTTTTTAAAAGAAGGCGCAGCTTTAGCTAAAGAAGAAAAGATAGTTTTGCCTTTTGATGTTTTAATTGCTTCGGAAATTTCCGAAAATGCCCATTATTATAATACCCCGGTTACCGAAATGCGAAAGGATTATTATGGTGTTGACATTGGCAAAGAAACAATTGCCCATTACGTAAAAATTATTTCCGAAGCAAAAACTATTATTTTTTGTGGACCCTTAGGAATTTTTGAAATCGAACCTTTTGCCTGCGGAACTCGAGAAATCATTAAGGCAATTGCTTTAGCAACTGAAAAGGGTGCTTTCTCTTTAGCCGGGGGTGGCGATACCGTTTCGGCGATAAATAAATTTAACTTGGCTGATAAATTTTCTTTTCTTTCAATGGCTGGTGGTGCTACTTTAGAATTTTTGGAAGGTAAAGAATTGCCAGGTTTAAAAGCCCTTTTGTGAAAATATGAAAAAAAAGAAAGTTTTCATCGGTGGCAATTGGAAAATGAATTTTAACCATTTAGAAAGTAAAGAGTTTGTAGAAAAATTATTAAAAGCGATAAAAAATATTGAAAATAAAGAAATCGTTATTTTTCCGCCTTTTACCAGTCTTTTTATAGTTTCGGAAATTATTAAAAATAGCGGAATAAAATTAGGCGCGCAGAATACCCATTGGGAAGATAAAGGCGCCTTCACTGGTGAAATATCGCCCCTCTTCCTTTTAGCTTTGGGTTGTGAATATGTAATAATTGGTCATTCGGAAAGGAGAAAATACTTCGGGGAGAATGACGAGATGATAAATAAAAAAATTAAAAAAGCTTTGAGCCTTAATTTAAAACCGGTTTTTTGTATCGGTGAAAATTTAGAAGAAAGAGATGCTGGTAGAACTTTAACAATTATTGAAAACCAATTAGAAGCTGGTTTAAAAGATATAAAAAAAATCGAAGGAATGGTAATTGCTTACGAACCGGTATGGGCAATCGGTACTGGTAAAAACGCTACTCCGGAACAAGCAAGTGAAGTTCACCAATTTATCCGTAATTTTATAAGCGAAAACTATGGAAAAGAAATTAGCAAAGATTTACCAATCATTTACGGGGGAAGTGTAAACAAAGAGAATATTAAAGAATTATTAAAAACCGAAGGGATTGATGGTGTTCTCATTGGTGGGGCAAGTATTAAATTAGATGAGTTTACCTATATTGTTAATCTTGATTTATAAAAATTTTTTATTAAAATAAAAAATATGTTTACTTTTTTATTAATTTTGCACATCTTGGTTTGTTTAATATTAATATTTATTATCCTTTTACAACAACCACAAAAAGGCGGAATGTCTTTAGTTTTTGGTGGTGGCGAATCTATTTTTGGCGGTGGCGGAATTTCTCCTTTTATGATTAAACTAACTTCGGCGATTGCTGCTTTAATGTTAATAACCTCCATAACCTTAGTAATCGCTTCCCAGCCAAGGATTCAAAGAATACAACAAAAACCCACACCGGTTGAACAAAAAGGAAGATAAAAATGTTTGCGATTGCGGAAATTAAAGGTTTTGAATATTTGGTAAAAGAAGGTGAAAGATTAATCGTACCCCGAATTGAAGCAGCCATTGGGGAAATTGTGAAATTTGATAAAGTTTTATTTTTAAAAGCTAATGATAAGGTGTGGGTAGGTACTCCGCAAGTGGTAGGAGCCTTTATTGAGGCCAAAATCCTTTCTCATTTTAAAGGTGAAAAGATTATTGTCTTCAAGTTTCGCCGCCGTGAAAATTATCGCCGCAAAAAGGGATTCCGACCTTTACTCACGGAAATTGAAATTGTGAAAATTAATCCCCCAGAAAATTAACTGAAATTAATTTTTAAATAAATGGGCGGTAGAGGATTTGAACCTCTGACCTTCGGTATGTGAGACCGACGCTCTGACCAACTGAGCTAACCGCCCTTAAATTATAATAATGAAAATTTTTGATAAATCAATATTTTTAATTAAAGGTAAACCCGGTATCGGAAAAACAACTTTAATCAAAAAGCTGGCGCTCGCTTTTGACACCAAAAAACTTGGTGGCTTTTATACCGAAGAAATTAGAGAAAAAGGAATTCGGGTAGGCTTTAAAATTATCACTTTCCATAGCGGCTCCGGAATATTAGCCCACATCAATTTCAAATCTCCTTATCGGATTTCTAAATATTATGTCGCCCTTGAGGAGTTTGAAAAAATAGTAATTCCGGAGTTAGAAAAAGCAAAAGCGAAACCAATTATTTTACTTGACGAAATTGGCAAAATGGAGCTTTTTTCAGAAAAGTTTAAAGAAAAGATTAAAATGATTTTTAATTTAGATAAAATTATCGTGGCTACTATTCCCGTGGCCCAAATTGAATTTATTGAAAAATTAGAAAAATTTCCTCGAGTAAAAATTTATGAAATTACTTTTCAAAATCGTGATTCGCTCTTATCGATTTTAAAAGAAGCGATTGAAAATTTACTTTTCCGTTTTAATAATTCGGGTAGGAGTTAAAATTATGTCCACTTTAATATCGTGAGGTTCGGCTAAATAAGAAAAATCTTCTAATACTTGGCAATCATGAACAATGGTAATTACTAAAGGATTTTTTAAAAAACCTTTATTTTTAAGTTCGTAATATTCGCGATCACCGTAACCACTTCCCTTTCCCAAGCGATTACCTTTTAAATCTACCGCTACACTACCTTGAAGAAAAATTTCAATAAAAGTTTTTGGTTCTTTACCATATTTCTTAAAATTTTTAATGGTAATCGCCTTATCGGCTAACTCTTTTCCTTTTATTTCCAAATAACCTTCAACATGGGGTAAAGCCACAATTAAACTTTTTCCCGTTTTTAAAACTATCCGCCGCGCCGCCTTTAAAACACTATCCGGAGCCGAAAAGACTCCTTGGGCTTTTAAAAATTCTTTTATTTCGTATAATTTTTCGGCGGCTTTTTCACTACCAATAAAATTAGGAATTCGACCGTAACAAGGGCGGGGGAAAGTTACCAAATTATTTTTTTCCATATATTCCCAAATTTCTCTTCTTATCTCTTCTTTGGTTTTCATTATTATATTATAAACAAATTATTGATTTTTTAAAAGTAATTATTAATATTTTTAAAAAAGGAGAAAATATGCGCGAGTTTACTAAATATGTTCATGGTAAAGAAATTTTGGGAGAAAAAACAACTCGTTCCTTGTCGGTACCGATTTATCAAACCGCTATTTTCACTTTTTCTTCCGCCGAAGAAGGTGCCAGCATCATTGCTAAAGAAAAAGAAGGTTATTTTTATACCCGTTTAGGTAATCCCACTATTCGAGCTTTTGAAGAAAAAATGGCTTTTTTAGAAGAAGGTGAAGATGCCTGTGCCTTTGCTTCTGGTATGGCGGCGATAACGGCAGTAATTTTTGGGTTAGCCAAGGCTGGCGACGAAATATTGGCTTCTTATCCTATCTATGGTTGCACCTATTCCCTTTTTACCGCTTTATTGCCTAATTTTGGCATTACTGTTAAATGGCTTTTGGCAAGAAATTTTATCGAAGAATTGAAAAAAAAGATAAACAAAAAAACTAAAATTGTCTTTATTGAAACTCCAACAAATCCTACCATTGAAGTTATTGATATCAAAGAAGCTAGTGAAATTGCTCACCAATATGATGCTAAAGTGGTTGTTGATAATACCTTCGCGACAACTTTTAATCAAAAACCATTAAAATTAAAAGCCGACATTTCCCTCCATTCAGCAACCAAATATATCTCCGGCCATGGTGATACCTTAGGTGGAGTAGTAATTAGCAATAAGGAAATTATAAAAATTCTTAAAGAAAATCTAATAAGAAATTTTGGGGCAGTAATAAGTCCTTTCAATGCTTGGCTATTATTAAGAGGTTTAAAAACCTTAGCTTTAAGAATGAGCAAACATAATGAGAATGGTTTAAAGGTGGCCCAATTTTTAAGCAATCATCCCCAAGTAAAATATGTTTCTTATCCTGGTTTGCCAACCCATCCCCAATACGAAATTGCCAAAAAACAGATGAACGGTTTTTCCAGTATGATTGCTTTTGAATTGAAAGGTGGGCGGGAAGCTGGCCGAAAATTGATGAATAACATCAAACTTTGTGTCTGTGCTGTTAGTTTGGGCGATACCGCAACTTTAATCGAACATCCAGCTTCAATGACCCATTTTGCTTATTCTAAAGAAGATTTAGAAAAATCAGGAATTAGTGAAGGTCTTGTTCGAATGTCCGTAGGCATTGAAGATGCCGAAGATATTATTGAAGATTTGGAACAGGCTTTAGCAAAAGTATGAATGACAAAATTGACGAACTGGTTAAAAAAAATCCGCGGTACAAAAAAGCTGCGTATCTTTTTGTTTTAGATGCCTTAGAATATACTAAAAGAAAATTAAAAGTTTCTTCCCATATTTCCGGCAAAGAACTGCTTTTAGGATTTAAAGAATTGGCACAAAAGGAATTTGGCATTATGGCAAAAACCGTTTTAGAATATTGGGGCATAAAATCAACCGACGATGTTGGCGAAATTGTTTTCCATCTTTGCGAAGCAAAAATCTTATCAAAACAAGCGAGTGATAAAAAAGAGGATTTTCATAACTTCTTTGACTTTGAAGAAGAGTTTGTAAAAAAATACTTACCCGCAGAAAAGGAGTTAATAAAAAGAAACATCCGTGAAAATTAGTGAAATCTTCCCCAAAATTCCCGAAGTTTTTATTTCTTTTGGTAAAAAATATGAAGAAAGAAAGGAACAGCTTGATTATGCCTGGGCAATTTATGACGCTTTAGAAAATAACGAAATTTTACTTATTGAGGCGGAAACCGGCGTCGGTAAAACTTTGGGTTATCTTTTACCAGCAATTCTTTATGCCAAAAAATATAATAAAAGAGTGGTAATTACTACTTATACTAAGGTTTTACAAAATCAGCTTTTAAATTCTGATATTTTATTGGCAAAAAAAATACTGCCTTTTGATTTTAGTTATTCCTGTGCTTATGGTAAAGAAAATTACCTTTGTAAAAAAAGAGTCAAAAATATTTTTAACTACCAGCTTTTTGAACAGCCCGACGAAAAAGAAAAATTATTAACCGTTTCCCAAATTTTTAATGAAAAAAAGGGATTACTAATAGATTATTCCGAAATTCTTCCCTCGGCTTTTAAAGAAAAGATTACCCATTCACCCGATGCTTGTTTAGGCGAAAACTGTCACTATTATGAAGAGTGTTTTTATCAAAAAGCAAAAAAAGAATGGGAAAATACCGATATTTTGATTATTAATCACGCTTTGTTTTTTTCCAATCTGCGCTACCAATTTCTTCCCGAATATCAAGCAGTAATTTTTGACGAAGCTCACGCTTTAGAAGAGGTCTGCGCTAATACTTTTGGTTTTTCAATCAGTGAAAATCAGCTTAAAAACCTTATTTTTCGTCTCTATAACCCAAAAGCCAAAACCGGTTTATTAAAAATTTTAAATTTAGCTTCTAAACAATTAAGCTTTTACCAAAAAGAAATTTTTCATTTTTTAAATAGTTTGGAAGATTATTTTTCAAAATTAAAAAATTTTCTTGGTGGCGAACAAAAAAAACGGGTAAAAGAAGATTTACCGCTTTCACCGCTTTTTCTTATTCCTTTAGAAAGGATTTGCGACCAATTAAAAGAAGATGTGGAAAAAGTTAACAATAAAGAATTAAAAAGTGAATTTCTTGCTTGGCTAAAGGAAACCCAAGAAAAAAAGAAAAATGTTGAAGATTTTTATCAAGAAAAGGATAATACGGTCTTCTGGGTGGAAATCGTTGATAATTCTATCTCTTTAAATGCCAGTTTAATTGATGTGAAAACAATAATGGGCGAATACCTTTTTGATAAAAAAATTCCCTTAATTTTTACTTCCGCAACCCTAAGGGTAAAAGGTGATTTCTCCTTTTTTGCTTCTCGATTAGGAATTAAAAAATATGACCAAAAATATTTTACCTCCCCTTTTGACTATTCTTCTCAAGCATTAGTTTATATTGAAAAAAACATTCCGCTACCTACCGAGGAAGAAATTTTCTACGAAAAATCAGCAAAATTAATAAATGATATCATTAATCACGCCAAAGGAAAGACTTTAGTATTATTTACCAGTTTTAAAGCTTTAAAAAAAGTTTATGAACTTTGTGACAAAACAAAATACCCAATTTTCTTCCAAGACGAAAATTCTTCACCTCCTTATCTTTTGGCAGAATTTCAAAAAAATCTTAATGCCTGTTTATTTGCTACTGGTTCTTTTTGGCAAGGGATTGATGTTCCCGGTGAATCGCTTTCTTGTTTAATAATAACTCGTTTACCCTTTGATGTTCCCGACGAACCGCGAGTAGAAGGGATTAAAGAAAAATTATTGAAAGAAAATTTAGACCCCTTTTGGCATTATCAGTTGCCTAATGCGGTATTAAAATTTCGTCAGGGATTTGGTCGGTTAATTAGAAGTAAAGACGATTACGGAGTAGTGGTGATTTTAGATAAAAGAATAAAAATAAAATCTTACGGAAAATATTTTCTGTTATCTTTACCCAAAACGGTTCCGATTACCGATAATATTAATATTTTAATTAAATTTTTCCAAAGATGGCAACACCGCGATTTTTAAACACTCACCTGGAAGAAAAATTAAAAGCGTTAGAAAAATTTTTTTCGCCCTGTAAAATATGCCCTAAAGAATGTCAAGCTTTGAGATTAAATAACGAAAAAGGAGATTGCCAAATTGGGCGTTACGCCGTAGTTAGTAGTTTTGGTCCCCATTTTGGTGAAGAAGAAGAATTGGTGGGAGAAAATGGTTCCGGAACAATATTTTTTTCTGGTTGCAATCTTCATTGTGTTTATTGTCAAAATTACGAAATTAGCCAATATCGGGAAGGAAAAGAGGTAAAACCAGAAGAATTGGCAAAAATAATGCTAAGACTTCAAAGAATGGGCTGTCACAATATTAACTTAGTGAGCCCAACCCATGTTGTTTATCAAATTGTTGAAGCGCTGATCATTGCTAAAAAAGAAGGGTTAAAAATTCCTATTGTTTATAATTCCGGTGGCTATGATAAAGTAGAGATATTAAAAATTTTAGAAGGGGTAATTGATATTTATATGCCTGATATGAAATACAGTAATAATGAACATGCCTTAAAATATTCCAAGGTAAAAAATTATTGGGAGATTAACAAAAAGGCAATAAAAGAGATGCATCGGCAAGTTGGTGATTTAAAAATAGTTAATGGTATTGCCTATTCTGGTTTGTTAATTAGACATTTGGTTTTACCTAACAAAATTGCCGGCTCTTTTGAAATCTTAGAGTTTATTGCCAAAGAAATTTCTAAGGATTCCTATGTAAATATAATGGCTCAGTACCGACCCTGTTATCGAGCAAACCAGTATTTAGAATTATCTCGAAGAATAACTAAAGAAGAATACGAAGAAGTTATTGAATATGCTAAAAAACTTGGTTTATATCGGGGATTTTAAAATTATCCCGGGGGAGGTTTTACCTCCCCCTTTCCTTTTTAAAGGATAATCAATTTCTTTGTCTTATTATAACTCTTGGTTTCAAAATGGAGAATATAGATACCTTTAGAAAGGGATTTCTCATCAATAGTAATCAAACCTCTTTGAGAAGCATTTTCGGCTTTTTTGTAAAAGTATCTTATTATTTTTCCACTAACATCATATAATTTTATTTTTACCCATTCACCCTTAGGAATCTGCCAGCTTATTCTTAGCTCTCTTTTCGGATTAGTAATCTCCTTCACATCAAAATTAACCGGATAATTATTAATCTCTTCCACAAAGGAAATTAACCTTACAGAAACCGCATTGAAAAATTCACCATTTGTCCACGGTTGCCAATTTCCCGGAGTGCCATAAAAGGATTTTCCATCTGGTTGGTTATCTGCTAAGGTTGAAGGATGCCCCGAATAACTTCTGGGCGCAACGGCCACGTAAAATGTTCCCGAGGTAATAGTTACTGGTGGCTCTACTGGATGTTCAATAACCCCGGGGTAAGAAACCGCTCGGATGGTATCTGATTCGTATAATAAAGTCTGTCCATCGTCGCCATAAATCTTAAATTGGAAAATACTATCCGGCCAAGGAGCTTGTTGATGCCAATAAAATTGATGTTTTAGCCGAGTGATAGCAAATGGGTAGGTTAATCTAAAATCTGCTGGATTAAAACGAGTTGCTCGCTGTGGTCCAGCCCAAGTAACCCAATAGGGATTATTCCAATCAGCATAAGTAATCCAAGAAGCAACACCTAAACTTCTTTTGATGGTATCATTAAAACGATACTGATCGCCAGAAAGTTCGTGCCAAACAATTATCTGATATGTTCCACTGGTATCCGGAATTCGCCAAGCAGGAGTAAAAGTAATTGTCTGTGACTGCCTTCTTGCCAAATTAGTCGTCGTTGTTTGGTCAATATCCTCATAAACATAACCTTGGGGACCAACTATTCTTAATTTAACGGGTACACCGCTCGGAATAGTTTGACCACCAATATTTTTCACTGTTGCTCTTATTGTAAAATTAATTCTCGGAACAGTATCAAAAGGCATACTACCAAAAACCGTTGTCATTAAATTACTATCTTGCGGCGTCCAACTGATAACCGCCCTAATAAACCACTCCCCCCTTCTTTTATCAAAAGAATAACTACCATTAAGATATTGCCAAAGAATATTATCTTGGGTATTACTGGCGCCATCAATACATAAACCAGGGCAGATTGGATAGGAATCGGCCTGGATATAAAAGATATAGAAATTGCTGTTAACAATTGGTGTATCAATAGGAACAAAATTCCAAGCACCCCGGATACCCAAGATAGTATCTGATTGATAAATCAATGTTCCTGGAGAACCATTTGGACCGTCATCTTTTAAAACTCTTACCAGAAATCTTCTTCCACCAGGTACTGGCCAAGTCGTATCCCAAAGCATTACTAAAGCACCGTACAACCTGATACTTGGAGCCGGTGAGATAAACTTCATTCCCCAACCGTTACCACGAGCGTTCCATGCCCAAGCAGTTGCTCGAATATTATCGTCATAGGCTAAAGTATCGTAATCGGGATTATCATTTTCTGCCGGCGGCAAAGGAACAATCTCTGGTTTAAAAATGGGACAAGGAATAGCAACATTGGAATTATAGAAAAGCTCTTTCTCTTGGGCAAAAATTAATGTCAATAAAATAAAAAATAAAAACAATAATCTCTTTTTCATTTTTCCTCCCTTTTCTTTAAAAACATAATAAAGTATAACAAAATATACCCAAATGTCAAACAAAGATTTTTTAAAAACTACTTTATTTTTATCAACTACTTTCCATTTATTATCTTTTTATTTTACACGTGCTTATTAATTCCTTATCAAAAAGCGGTAACCCATTATATCCATTCATATCGTTCAAGAACAGAAATTTTAACTTCTTTTATTGCCAAATTTTTATTTTTCTTTTGATAATCTCCAAAAAGGCTGATAACCTATTTTCCATTATATTTTCTGAGGTGTGTTCATCTAAAGAGATATCCAAAAGAGGAATTGAATATTTTTCACTTATTTTTTCCAAAATTCCCTGGGTCATAGTTTGGGGCAAGCAACCAAAAGGATGAAGATGGATTACTCCGGAATATCCCTCTTTTATTGCTAATAAAGTATGACCAATAGTATTCATATCTTCGCCACCGATATTATATCGCCAATATTCTTTTGCCAAATTTTTGATTTTTTTATAAAGATTATTTCCTAATCTTATTGAATGAAAACCAAGCCAGGAATGGGCAGTTAAAAATGGGTCAGCATAAAAACCCATTTCTCCCAGTTTTTCAACAATGTTAAAATTAACATAAGGTTCAACAAGACAGAAGGCTTCGCCAACAATTTTTATTTTAGGAACAAAAGATTTTCTCTTTTCTTCATCTATTAAATTTTCTAAATTTCTTATACCCAACTTCTTAATTTTTTTCATTTGAAAAATATTTTCCGTCCGAAAAAGTTTTTTAAGATATTTATTCAAAACTTTAGTTGTTTGTCCCTTTCTTTTTTCTAATGGCCTTACTGCCATTGCCTTTCTTTCTAACGCTTCCATAACTGTTGATTTAAAATAGGTCTTCATAACTGCTTTAGTTATTTTTTCTAAAAGAATGGTATCTTTCTTAAAGAGATTTTTTAAAATAATGTAAACATTTTTTAATTCTTCTTTTTTTAAAATAATGTGAAAAAATTTGTAGCCCAGATTTCTTAAAATATCAGCGTGAAGATAAGGATAATGACCGTACCGACAAGACCAAAAACCGCTGCAATGGATAATGGTGTCAGCACCCATTTCTAAGGCTTTAATCAAATTCCCTAAGGTTAATTTAAAAGGTAGGCACATTAACTCTGGCGAATATTTTGTGCCTAAGGATAAAGTCTCTTTATTCGGAGGCGGTGGAATTACTGGCTCAATATTTAGTTCTTTTAATAAAGTTTTTAAAGGGATATATATATTTCCCATATAAGGAAATGTTGCTTTCATTTTTGCTTTATTTTAATTAAATCTAAAAACGATTCCAACCGCGTTATAAAAGCTTCTTTCTGCGTATGTTCATCAATTATCAGTTGTAAAATATTATTATGGGAGCATATCTTTTTTATCTTTTCATCAATAATTGGCTGGGTTCCGCAAGGAAAGGCATTAATTGTAATTATTCCCGAAATATTGTTTTCTTTTGCCCAATAAGCCGCCAATAATAAATGGCGATGATAATACCAACAAACTTCTTTTTCTTTATCAAAATCTTTGCCAAAGAATTGGAAACTAGTAACAAATTTAACTCCCATTGTTTTTAAAATATCCAACAGCTCCAAAGACAATCGCCTATCAAATAAAATATAAGGATGACCAATAATTAAAATATCTCCCTTTTCCCATTTTTTTTCTTTAGTTTTTTCTTTCGCTTTTTTATAGGCATCCAAAATTTCTTTTTTAGAAAAGCCAAATTTCTTAAATACTTCGTAATAACTTTCTTCTTCACTTTTTAGTTCTTCATCAATCACTAACTCTAAAATTTTAATATTATTAAAAACTGCTTTTACCAGATCGGGTAAGCCGATAAATTTAGGACAACCAAATAAAGGTCTCTTATTTACATATTTTTTTACTAATCTAATTAAAAAAAGATAATCACAATTAGCAGTCAACTCTTTAATATGACCAAAAAAAACTTTCATTGGTAAACAAATCTCCGAAGGGGTTAATCGAGAACCTTCTTCAATTGTCTTTTGGTTAGTATCCGAAGAAAAAATAATGGTTAATCCGAGATTATCAAAAAATTCTAATAAAAAATCTTTGTGGTAATAAAAATATAGCCCTTGGGGAATACCAATTTTCATCTTCTTGATTTTTCTTTAAAAATTATTATCATTTTACCAAATGCCGGGGTGGCGGAATTGGAAGACGCAGCGGACTTAAAATCCGCTGGACTTTTAAAAGTCCGTGCCGGTTCGACTCCGGCCCCCGGCATTTTCTATTTCTTTTAAAAATTCTTTCATCTTTTCATAATGGGTTCCGGGCCAATAAATTCTTTTACAAATGGGACAATAACTAAATTCGGTTTTTGTTTGAAAAACATAATAAGGCACTTTTCCTTTCACATCCTTTTTATCAATTTTTTTAACCACTTCGTTACAAAGAAGACATCTGCTTGCCAGTTTGATTTTATCAAAGAGAGCAAATTTATTAAGAACAATTAAAAGCTGCTCTTTGGGATTATCAGTTGTTAAAAAAAGACAATTTTCTTTACTCTGATATTTTTTATTTCTCGTAATGATAATTCGATTTTCTGTGTGAGCAATAAACTCCATTTTCAAAGGATTAACTTCTTTTTCGTAATGGGTATCAAAACCAAGCATCCGCAAATATTTTGCTAATTTACCAAGCATAAAATCGCAAAGGAATTTAATCTCTTCCATAGGTAATCAAAAAACCCTTTTTTTCTTCCAATATCTGGTTGTTATATTCGTAACGCATCTTCGCCAAATAAAGCCCATTCTTTAAATTCTCCTCCGCAAGGTTCCAAATAATAAAAAACTCTTTTTTCACCACTTTTTCCTTAAACTTTTTTATTAATTTTCCTTTTAAATCAAAGATTAACAATTCTAAATTCCCTTTTTCCGGCAGAGAAAATTCAAATTTTATATTATTATTAAGATGTCGATACAAAACCTGGGGGACGATTAAAAATTTTTCGTTATCTTTGAACAAAAACAATTCTAAAAATTGATAATTATTAGTAGTATCAAAATCATTTTTAACTAATAATTTTATTTCTATTTTATTATAACCAAAATCTAAAGAATCTAAAATAAAGGAAAGAAGGCTTTCTTTTTTTGGTGACAATCTTTCTAGAAAAATCTCTTTTTTATATCGGTCATTCTGAAAAATTTTTAAAAAAATAGTTTCGCTATTTACCAAACCATTATTACCAATAATAATTTTAAAAATACCTAAACGATTATTTTTATCAAGATTTTCCAAAGAAAAATTGGTGATAAAAGGGTCAGCTAAATAAAAAATACTGTTATCCCTTCCTGGTGTTCCGTATTCGGATAAAGAAGGGAACCAGTTTTCTTTTCTATCTTCCGCAGTAAAAGAAATCCTTTCGTAAGAATAACCATCTTTTATAATTTGGGGAAAGGTATCATTTTCATCAAAAGGAGTTCCAAAAGTGGAAGTATCAGTTAAAGAAAATAGCATTAAAGGGTCATTCTGTTGGAGTTCATCGCCAATAGTAGTATTGTTTACTGTTACCACAATCAGACTCTCAGGGAAAAAATAAGGTTGAACTTCTCCCCCCAGAGCCGAATCCGAAGTATATTCTGGGTCAAGAATTAAACAATAAGATTTTGGCGGTATTCGGGTAGTATTAATTTTTAAAGTTGGATACTTAATTAAAATGGTAGTATCTTTAAAAGGAACAATGGAATCGGTAGCATCAAAATCGGTAATTTTATAAGCGCCAATATCTATCGTTTCGTTACTCACATTAAAAACTTCCACAAACTCATTTCTATCTTCCGGATAAAACCTTCCAGTCTTTCCTTTAGGATTTGCCATTACTTCGGTAATAACCAATTTTAATTGGAAAAGGATTAAAATAAAAAACATATAAAATTATAAAATTTCTATCTTTTAAAATCAATCCTCAGTAATCAAGTTTTTTAAATGCTTGACATTTCAAATTTTTTTGTTATAATATTTATAGAGGTGTGTGTTAAAAAGGAGGGATGATGTTGGATATGGAGGGAATCAAATTTCGGCGTTTAGAATGGTTAGATTATTATTTTATTGAAGAAGAAAAAAAACCAGGTGTTTTTTTATTATCTAATGATGGAGAAGTTCCGATAAAGATTGGTCGAGCCGACGAAGACCTGTTAGGAACTTTAAAGAAACTAACCGAAACGGTCAGAGGAGTAGATGCGCAATATGCTTATTTTTGGGCAAAAACTACGGAAACTGCTTACGAAGCTTTTTTATTAGAATGTGAATTGTGGCACCGATTAAATCGTAATGGACAACCCCATCCAATTCCTAAGGAACCCGATTGGCAATGTCCTTTATGCGACAAAGACTAACTAATTCACCCAGGGCAGTAAAGATTATATATTTTTCCACTTCTTTATTAAAAATCTGTTTTATTGCCTTTTCGTAAATTTTTAATTGGGGCAAATAACTCTTAGCAATTTTTTCACACTCTTTTTCTTTAACGGGAAAGGTCTTGTAATCATATAGATAGATTTTATCATTTTCAATAATAATTTTATCAATTCGGCCGGAATATATAGTATCTTTCTCTTTTAAAACGAAAGGCAGCTCGCTATAACTATTTTCTCTTTTTTCAATAATTTTTAATAAATCCTTCTCTTTTAATTTTTGATAATGAACTAAAATTTCTTTTACCCATTTTTCCAAGTCAATCATGCTAATTCCTTTTCTTTTTAAAAGTTCTCTTCCTCGCTTCTCAATCTCTTTTTCATTTAAATTTAAATATCCTTTGCTAATCTCATCAAAAATAGTGTGCAAAACCTCACCAAAAATAATCCATTCCCAAGAATGGTGCCTTCGCTCTTTGGGTAATATTTCGGTAACTTCAATATATCTTATTCTCCTTGATTTTCTGACTTTATCCAGCATTATTTCGGAAATCTCCTTCTCTTCGGTTTTTACTTCTTCTATTACTTCTTTATATTCTTTTGCTACTTCTTCTTTGGTCAGTACTTTTACTCCTTCAATTCTTTTTCCTAATTGATAAGTATTATTCACTTTTTTAATATCCAATTTATCTATTAGCCAAAGAAGTTTAGACTCTTCAACTCTTTCATTGTAAACACCCGAGAGATAAAGAGCATCGGTCGCTCGAGTAACAGCCACATAAAAAATTCTTTTCTCTTCTTCTTTCTCTTTCTCTTTATGAATTAGAAATTCCTGGTTAAATTTTCGCATCTCCCCAATTCCTTCACCAATATATCTTACTTTTTTTTCCTCCTCAACAAATAAAAATGACTGAGTATATTTAGCTTCGACACTTTCATCTAAAAAAGGGAAAAAAACTACCGGAAATTGTAACCCCTTAGCTTCGTGAACAGTCATTATTTTAACTACATTCATTTCTTCGGTATTGATATTAGCTTTAGGTTCGTCTTCTTTAACAAACTGGAAAAATTGAATAATTCCCAATAAGGTTTGATTTTCACTTTCTAATTTTTCAACCAGATTCAAAAATTTCTTTACATTTGCTTTTCTTTGCGGATCGGTAAGATAGGAATAAACTTTTCTTTCAGTTAATACTTTTTCAATAAATATTGATAGCCTTTCCTCACCATAGTTAGCCAAAAGATTTTTTAAATATTCAATATCAGCTTTTCGTCTTTCATCACTATGACGATAATAGTTCAACAATTTTTCATAAAGAGTAAAACCTTCTTCTCTATTTATTTGTAAAATCTCATCATCAGTAAAATTAAATAAAGGACTTTTTAATAAAAGATAAAGATTATAAGAAGAAGTAGGATCACCTAAAAATCTTACAAAACTTAAAAGAAATTGGATCTCTGGCTCTTCATAAAAACCAGTTCCTTTCACAACTACAAAAGGAATTCCGTAGGCGCGTAATTTTTCCTCTAAAATTTTTAAATAAGTTCTTTTTCTGAGTAAAATAGTAATATCTCGATAATCACAAATATATTCTTTTTCTTCTCCTAAACGGTAAAGTTTTAAATTATTTACAATTGATTTTATTTTTTGAGCAATAACTTCCGCTTCTAATTTTCTTCTTTCTTCGGTTGGACCTTCACTTTCAATAATAATAATTTCAACCCTTCCCGGATCTTCGTTATTCCGTTTTTTTACAAAAGGACTATAATTTTTGCCAAAGATTTCAGAAAACAATACATTGGTAAAATCAATTATTGCTGGTAAACTCCGATAATTATCTTTTACAATTTCTAATTGAAAATCCTCTTTAAGCCATTCTTTTAATTTTTTTTGGACATAATTTACAACTTCCACATTGGCACCACGAAAATAATAGATCGATTGCTTCTCATCGCCCACCAGAAAAAGCGAAGGAGTAATCCCTAACTCACTTTTTCGTCCCTTTCCGGATCGCCATTCTTCGGTAAGTTTATCAATTATTGACCATTGTAAATAATTAGTATCTTGAAACTCATCAACTAAAATATGGTCGGTTCTCTCGTCAAAGGCATCTAAAATGTTTTGAAATTCAGGATGCTCGGTTAAAAGAAAATCGGTCAAAAGTTCTAAATCAGAAAAATCCAAAATCTCTCTTTTCAACTTTTCTTGCTGGTAAATTCTTTCCACTTTCTCTTTATAAAATTGAAAGGCAATATTTCCTAGATAGTTACTCAACAATCTTTTTAATTCTTTTTTATTATTTTTATTTACTTTTTCTTTTGTTTCTTCAATTATTGCCCGCGAAGCAAACAATCTTTTTTCTAAAAAGGGAAGAAGAAAATTTCTTTTTAAACGCTCATATCCCTTAAACCCATTCTCCACGAGAAAATTTAATAGCAGTGGGTAAAGAGTTTCATTTTCTTTCAAGAAAAGAATACTTTTTTCAATGGCCTTCTCGTAAAGATTTCTTAGATTTTCAACCACATCCAAATAATGAGATAAATTTAAAAAGAAAGAGAAACGCTTAATTAGAGAGAAACAGAAAGAATCAATAGTAGAAATTCTGATTTTGTTTAAATTTTCTTTTAATTTTTTAAATATCTCTTTATCTTCTTTGGCTAAGTTAAAAATCCTTTCTTTCATTTCGTAAGCAGCTTTTTCGGTAAAAGTAATGGCCAAAATTTTTTCTACCGGGACTCCTTTTTTTAAAAGTTCTAAATATTTCTCAGCTAATCTTTTAGTCTTACCGCTGCCTGCCGGAGCCAATATTAATTTGGCAATCATAACTGTTCCTTTTCACAAAGAAAATAATAATTACAAAAATAACAACGACTTTTCTCAACTTCAGTTACTGAAAAATCTCCTTTACGCAATTGCTCAATACTTTTTTTTACTGTCACTAATAGATATTCTTTCATCATTTTTAATTCCTCTTCTTTTGGTGTTTTTATCTCCGCATCGAGTAAATAATAAATTCCTAATTTTTCACATTTACAATCAGGAAACTTTTTCTCCCAAAGAAAGGAATAAGCAACTATTTGAATTAAATCCTTTTCTTGTCTCATTTGGTTAAAAGTAAAAGGTTTTTTATCACTGGTTTTGTAATCAATAATGAAAACACTGTTTCCTTTTTTATCAATTCGATCGATTCTTCCTTTTAAATAAATACCATCAATTATCTCTTCTTGAAGAGAATATTCCATTTTATAAGGCAAAAAACCACTATTTCTTAAATCCCTTTCAACCCTAACTATTTTCGGAATTATTTTTTCCAAAAGTTTTGAAAAAAAATCTCGCCAAAGGGGTAAAATTCCAAAGCTGATTTCTTTTTCCCAAAATTCTTTTGCTTTTTCTTTTATTATTTTTTCTAATCCATCAATTGGCGGAACTTTTTCCTCTTGATAAATTTTTTGCATTATTAAATGGATAAACCTTCCCCATTCCCATTTTTCAATTGCTACTGAACTTTCTTCTTCTAAGGAAAGACCAATAACTTCTTCTAAATAAAACTTATAAGGACATTTAAGATATTTTACTAATTTGGTAATCGCTAAAGGATTTTCTTCGGTAGCAATATTTTCAAAAGTTTTTTTTGTTTTTTCTATATTAAAAAAAGGAGCTTCTTTTTTGCCATTTAATATTTGTAACTCTTCATTGCTCAAAATAATTTTAATCTCTTCTGGTTTAACCTTTTTGCCTTCCAAAAAAGGTGTTAACAAAACTGGATTCTCATTTTCAAAATTATGGGTAGAAAGATAACAATTTTTATAAACCGTCTTTAAAAGCGAATAAAGATAGCTTCTTTCCCGAAAGAGATGAAGATCAGAATTAGGTAATGCAAACTCTTTTTTTAAATATTCGGGTATTAAAGGTTCCGGACGATACTTTCCCGGAATATCTTCCTCCACTAAACCGAAAAGATAAAATTCCCAATTTTTTAAAAAGGAAAAATCCCAAATAACCAGATCGTGTAAATCAATTATTTTTATTCCTGAAAAATCTTTTTCAATTTCTATTGGTGTAGAAGTTAAATGATAATCGATGATTTTAATAAATTGAGGAAAATCTAAAGGGATAGAAAAATCTTCCAGGTGAGAAAGAATTTCATAAAATTTGAGCAATCCGGCAGCTACGATTTCTGGAAGATCTTCTTTTTTAAGAAATTCTATTTTTTGTAACAATTTTCGTAAATCAAAAATAAATTCATTTAAATAATTATTATCTTTTAGCTCTTCCGCTAAATTAAAAAAATCGTTAATATCTTTCATTATTTTATCAATTACTCCCTTTTCCAGTAGATTTTTTATTTTTTGGTCATTTATTTTTAAAAGAGTATCTTTTAAATAAAGCCAATCATTTTTACCGCCGATCACGCGAGCTATCCTTGATAAAAAATTTATGTATTTTTTTGTTTCGGATGAAAATTTTTCACAATAAGGCAAAGAAAAAATTAAAGCGGTTTTTAAACGTGGATAATCTTCGTCAATTGTTTTTAACATCTCTATTAAAAAAGAAAAGGGAAGTAAATCTTTTAGACGCATGGCTTTAAATATTCCGTAAGGAAGAGCTAAACGCTGTGAAACTCTTTCCAAAATAGGTTGATATTTTCGCAAATTGGGAGTTACTAAAATTACCGAACTCAAATCCTTTTTCTTTTTCAAATGGTTTAATTTTATTCTTTTCAAAATTCCTTCCACTTCTTCCTCAATAGTAGAATAGGCATGAATCGGCAATGTGAAAATCGTTTCTTCCGAAGGAAGAAGATCTTTTTGGTATTCAATTATTGAAAAATCAGCCAAACTTTTAAAAAAATCAAAGTTTTTACTTTCTTTTAAAAAAGTAATTACAAAAACATTATCGCTACTTTTAATCAAGGTACTTACTAAATCTTTTTCTAAATTAGTGAAATCAATAAAACCGTTAATAATTAAATAAGGAATTTTTAATCCTTTTTCTTTAATTATTTTGTTAGCTAAAAATTGACAATCTTCTTCATCTAAAAATTTATTTTTTTTTAAATATTCTTCATATTCTTCTTTCACTTGGAAAGCTAATTCTAAATTTTCATAAGCTTTCGGAAAGGTTTCTAATCTTTTTAAAAAGATATCTTTAATTTTTTTTTCGTAATAATATTGTTTCAATTCGCTAATAAACTCGGCTAAAATTACACCGTAACCAAAAGTAAACTTTTCTTTTAAAAGGTTTAAAATAATTACTGGTTTTAAACTACTATCAATTATTTTATAATCTTTTAACCAACCTTCTCGCTCTAAAATGAAAATCGCAAATTCTTTTAAAGTAAAAAAATAAGGAGGAATAAAAGACTTTTCTTTTATTAATCGGGTAAAAATAATCTTAGCAAAAAAATTTTGTAAGCCTGTACCACCAAAATGATAAATTTTAGAAAAATCATATCTTTCTGAATAATTAGCTAAAAGAGTTTTAAAAACTTCTTTAACTACACCTTCACTACTACCTTGAATTTGATAAAGAAATTTCACTCTGATTTTTCTTCGGCAGGAGTGATTGTTGTTTGCTGCGAAAGCAATTTTTGTAATTCTTTTTTCTTTTCCATTCTTCTTTTATATTTTAACCACCTTATATGCCTTTTTCTTTTTTGCTTACTTTTACTTCGGGCCATTTTTTTTAATTAAGATAACACTTTATATACAATATCTCCTTCGCGACATTTTTCTTTCACTTTTAAACCAATAGTGTGGCCGATTTCTGCTTTTTCAATCGCTTGGTGTTCAATCTGCATAGAATCAACTGTTTGAGTAAAATCGGTAGAATGACCTTTTATTCTTATGGTATCACCGATATTAAGAGTCTCGTCAGTAATTTCAACAATGGCTACACCAATTTTAGAGTAGTAATGAGTGACCTTACCAACCCTAATCTCCATTTTATCCTCCTTTATTATTTGTAATTATATAAAAAACATTTTTTAAAATCAAGATTTATAAAATTTTAGCAGTTAAACCATTTTGCCAAGATTTTTTTAAGATTTTAATTTCAATAGCTATTAGATTTTTATTTTGAAAATTAATTATCAACATTGGCTCTTCAATGACTTCACCAATTATATTTAATTTTATATCTTTCATTATCTCTAAAAATTTAGCTAACTGCTCTTCTTCAACTTCGCATAAAAATCGAGTATTGGATTCCGAAAAAATAATAACATCTGGTCTTTCTATAGCTTCTCCTAGCGGCACATTTTCTAATTTAATTTTTGCTCCTAAATTTTGAGTAAAACACATTTCGGCTAAAGCCACGCCTAAACCACCATCAGCTAAATCATGGAGTGCCAAAATTAAACCTTGCTGAACGGCATTAAAGATTTTTTCCATTATTTTTTTTCCTTTTTGGGGAAGAACTCGCGGTACTTTGCCAAAATTTTTATTAAAAATTGAAAAATATACCGAACCACCGAGTTCCTCATAAGTTTCACCAATTAAAATAATTTTTGATTTCGGTTTTTTAAAATAAGAAGTAACCGTATTATTTAAATCAGGAATTATGGAAACAGCAGAAATTAACAACGTAGGGGGAATAGTTATTCTTTTTTTACCAATACAGAACTCATTATAAAGAGAATCTTTTCCAGAAATAAAAGGAACGCCATATCCCTTGGCAGCAAAATAAGCTCCCAAACATGCCTCAACAATATCACCCATTACTTCTTCCTTTTCTGGATTAGAAAAACAAAAATTATCTAAAATTGCTGTCTGATTAATATCTCCGCCGCAACAAACAATATTTCTTAAGGCTTCATCAATAACCGAAGCTGCCATCCAATAAGGTGAAATCTCACCATAAGCCGGGTTTATTCCACAACTAATAGCAATTCCTCGATTTTTTTCTCTTAAAGGTTTTAAAATAACGCCATCCGAAGGCGAACCTTCTAAAAGAGGTTTCAATAGTGTCCTTCCTTGAACTTCTAAATCATACTGTCTCACAATCCATTCCTTGGAAGCAATATTTTCATTTTTAAGAATATTAATCAAAAGTTCGTTATAATCTTTTATTTCCCAATCAATTTTTTCTACCCTCTCCTTTCTTCGGTAGATAGCTTTCCTTTTTATTTTGGGCATACCATTATGAAGAAAATTTAAATCAATTTCGCCGACAATTTTATTTTCGTATTTCAAAATTAACTTCTGGTCAGTTCTTAATCGACCAATAATCGTTGCTTTCACATTATACAAATCGCAGATTTCCTTAAATCTTGGAAATTTTTCTTCCGGCATAAATAACACCATTCTTTCTTGAGATTCTGAGATCCAAATTTCAGTGTAACTTAAACCGCTATATTTTAAAGGAACTTTATCAAGATAAACTTCGGCACCAGTTTTTTCAGCCAATTCGCCAATTGCTGAAGACAAACCGCCACCGCCACAATCGGTAATAGCATTAAAAAGATTTTCATCCCTGGCTTTCAATATTGCGTCAACCATCTTTTTTTCTTCAATGGGATTGCCAATCTGAACCGCAGCATAAGCAATCTTTCTGGACTCTTTTTTTAATTCCCCAGAAGCAAATGTTACTCCATGAATGCCATCGCGCCCAGTATCACCACCCACTAGGACAATAATATCACCAGGAATTATCTCTTTTTTTATTTTTTCTTTTGGAATTATTCCTAAAGTACCACAAAAAACTAAAGGATTAGCCACAAAATTTGGGTGAAAATAAACTGCTCCACAGGCAGTGGGTATACCCATTCGATTACCATAATCTCTTACACCGCTAACTACTCCTTTTAAAATCCTTTTAGGATTCAAAACTCCCGGAGGAATATTTTTTTTATTTATATTTAATTTACCGAAACAAAAAACATCAATATTTAAAATGGGCTTCGAACCTAATCCAGTTCCTAAACAATCTCTTATTACTCCTCCGATGCCCGTAGCGGCACCACCATAAGGCTCAATCGCTGAAGGATGGTTGTGAGTCTCTACTTTAAAACTTATTCCGTAATTTTCGTCAAATTCAATAACTCCGGAATTATCTTTAAATGCTAATAAAACATAAGGTTTATTCAACTCTTCGGTAACTTTAAAAATTGTGGAAGCTAGTAAATTCCTTAGCCATTTGCCTTTATAAAAAACATCGCCTTTCATTGTTTTATGTTTACAATGTTCGGACCAGCTTTGAGCAAAAGTCTCAATTTCAATATCTGTAGGTTCTCGTTGAAGTTTCTGATAATATTTTTGAATTGTTTTTATTTCGGGAAAAGTAAAACCGAATTTCTTACCAATCTTTTTTAATTCTTTACCTTTTTTGTTTAAAATTTTAATTTTTTTAAGTTTAAATCTATATTTTTGAGGTTTTAAAAAAAGATAACCAGGATTTTTCTTAACAATATGTTGAATTAAAGGATTATAAAAAACTTCTTGAGCAATTTCTACTAATTTCTTTTTTCTTTCTTTAGTCTTAAATAAATATTTTTTTAAAATTTTAATTTGAATATTCGGATAATCCATTTCGGCTAAACTTTTTACAATCTGTTCTTCTTCCGGATCAGAAACCCCTAAATTATAACCAACTTCAATCACTTTATAACCGTTAAATTTATAGCTACCAATTATAAAATCTTCGGTAACCGGATCTATAAAAAAATTTCTTATTATATTTTCAATATCCTTTTTCAAAAGTTTAGTTTTTAAAAGGAAAACTTTAATAATAATTAAATCTTCAATTTTGCTTTTAAAATGTTCGTTAATTTCTTTTTTTAATAACTCACTTTCGTTATCAAAGATTTTTTTTCTTACTTCAACGCGATAAATCATAGAAAAATGCCGGGGGCGGGATTTGAACCCGCACGCCTTTTCAGGCCCACGCCCCTCAAACGTGTGTGTCTGCCAATTCCACCACCCCGGCTTCTATAAAAATTATAAAAATTAATATTAATTAGTCAACAAAATTGACTTTTGTAATTTTTTATTTAAAATATTTCTAAAATTAGATGAAAGTAATGTTCCAAAATTCAAAACTTTTAATTTTAATAGTTGTCTTTATTTTTTTGTATGAAAAAATCCTTTTCTTCGAAATACCCCAAAAAAATTTTCCGCAACAATCCGAAAGGGTAAAATTACCTGCTCAAAAATTGAGAATCGAAAGTAAAGGTTATTTCATAAATGTTTCGGTTTCTACTATCTCTTTAGCCGCTGAAAAAAAATGTAAAAAAGAATTAAATTCTTTAATAATTTATAATTCAACTAATGAATGTCTTACCCGTTTAACTCCTATAATAAAAACCGAATTTAATTTTCTTTCAAAAGATTTGATAAAAAAGAAAATATCAATGTTATCAAAAAACAAATGAGCATTTTAAAGTCTGTGATAAATATATTAAAAAAAGAAATATTATGTGTTAGGAGGTGCGCTAATGGAACAACTTTTAAAAATGTGAAAGAAAAAATGGAAAATTATTTAAAAGAAATAATAAGAACTAATTTCAGAAAAATTAAAAAGAAAACCAAAACTTATTGCGCTAAGACTTTAAAATATTTGAAGAATAAAGATTACGAAAGTTATCTTTTTCTTTTAGAAAACATCTCTATTTTAAACAAAAATTTTCCACTGAATTTAATTCTCTACTTACAAGTGGAAGGAAAATTAACTGATGAGATTATTGGTTAAGACTCACAAATGATTGTTAAAATTCCTGTCGAAAGGCTTACGGTTGATTTTTTAAAACATTTTCTTAGTGCTAATCTTATTGTGAAAATCAAAAAAAAAGCTAAAGGAAAAATAATTAAAGCAAATAGGATTTTAAAAAACGCTATAGAAAAAGGAGATCTTATTTATGGTGTAAACACTGGCTTCGGCGCTCTGGTAAACAAAAAAATCTCTTTGGCCGAAGCCAAAAAATTACAATATAATTTGATAATTTCACATGCCTTAGGCGAAGGGGAATATTTTAAAAAAGAAATTGTAAAATTAGCGATCTTCCTAAGAACAAATATGCTAGCAAAAGGATACTCAGGAGTAAGAATAGAGCTGATTTTGAAACTTTTAGAGTTATTAAACCGAGAAATTATTCCCTGTGTTCAAAAAAAAGGTTCAGTAGGCGCTTCTGGAGATTTAGCGCCTTTAGCACAAATTGCTTTGGTTCTTTTAGGAAAAGGAAAAGTGTTTTATAAAAATGAAATCCGGCCCACCGAAGAGGTGTTTAAAAAAGAGAAAATTCAACCATTAATCCTTGATTTTAAAGAAGGACTTTCGTTAATTAATGGAACGGAAATGATGTCGGCTTTTTTAACTTATCTTTTAATTGAGGGTGAGAAGATTTTTAATCTCGCTAAAGAAATATCGGGTTTAACAAGTGTAGTAGCTAAAGGGAACAAAAAAGAATTTGATTTAAGATTACATCAACTTAAACCTTATCCCCATCAAGTATCAACTGCTGAAAAGATTTGGAATTATTTAAATCTGGCTATCTTTAGAGAAAACTTTATTCAAGATCCTTATTCAATAAGATGCCAGCCACAAATTTTTGGTGCTGTTGGTGAAGGAATTGAATTCGCTAAAAGAATTTTGGAAACAGAAATAAACTCAATCACTGATAATCCAGTAATTATTGATAAAGAAATTTTAAGCGGAGGTAATTTTATGGGTTCTTCTTTAGCATTAGCGGGTGATGTTTTGGCGATTTCTTTCACTATGTTATCACTTTTATCGGAAAGAAAAATTTTTTACCTCACTGCGGGAAAAATCCCTGGTTTACCAATATTTTTGGTTAAAAATCCGGGATTAAATTCTGGATTGATGATGGCCCAAATTTTGTCTTCTGCCTTAGCCAGTGAAAATAAAATTCTTTCTTACCCGGCTTCTGTTACCAGCTTGCCAACTTCCGCTAATCAAGAAGATATTGTAAGTATGGGCATGAATAGTTTATTAAAATTAGAAAAAATTTTAGAAAATACAAAAACAATTTTAGCAATAGAAATTCTATGTATCAGTCAAGGTCTAAAATTGGGAAATTTTAAATTTAAAAAAAGTACTTCTTTAATAGCCATGATTAAAAAAAATATTCCTTATTTAGAAAAAGATGAAGAGCTTTCCGCAATATTAACAAAAATAAAAAAATTATTTTTTGGAAGAATAAACTCGCCAAATACCGATACTATCTATTAAAACCATTCTTCGAAAATATTGCTCATCACCCAATCTTATTTCACCGGTAACAAAAAGATAGTCGTAATTTTTATAACGATCAGGAAAAAGAGACCGATAAGGAAACCATTCATCTATTCTTTCTAAAGGATAATTTTCTTTAAAAATCAAAGGGGAATACCGAATATAAGCGAAAGAAAAACCAACAAGACCACCTTTTTCTAACTGATAATAACAAGGAAAATGGAGAAAAACATCGTAACCAAACAAATCCGGCTTCGGTTTCCTTTCATAAAAAATTCCTACGACTTTTTTGCGAGGCTCTAATTTAGTAATCATCTTTTTAAAATCTTTGCCGTATTTTTCGAACATTAAAAAACGAATATTTAGGTCGATCATATTAACTACTACCATTCCAATAATTAAATATTCTAAAAATTTTTCTTTTAATCCTAAACTTAAAAAAGCAAGTAAAAAGAGAAAAATTAAAGGGGCGAACCGTTCGTTTAAAAATACAGCTTCGGTATAACTTCCGGGAAAAAAGAAATAAAAAACAAGAGCAACAATGAAAAGGGTCATCAAAATTTTATTTTCTTTAAATATTTTCGGATTAAAAATTAAAAGCAAAATTGCCGAAAGAGTAATTACTTTATAAAAGAATATTATTAAATTATCACTCCTGATTCCCAATCTTTCCCAAAAATTTAAAAAATTCTGATAAATTGCTTTTAAAGAGATACTTTCCTTTAATTGGGCAAGCAACTCACTTTCTTCCTTCCGAAATTGATTTACTTGCCAGGGGATAAAAAATAAAATTAGGATAATTAAGGGGGGTAAAAGATAGCGGAAACGCAAAGGTTTTTGATAAAGGAAAACGATTAGTAAATAACTTACTACCGAATAAATAAAAACTAAAGAATGACAAAGAAAAAGTATCGCTAAAATAAGAGTAATAAAAATTAAATATAACTTTTCTTTTTTCTTTTTCTTTAACAAATTTAAAAGAAGGGCAAAAAGAAAGATAATGAGTGGCAAAGCAAAAGCAATCCCCATAAACCCCCAAAAAAGATTGTAATTATAGACAACAAGAAAACTTCCTAAAGCAAAGAACTTCTCACCATTGATAACTTTTAAAAAATAATAAAAAGCCAAAAAGGTTAATATTATTATTAAAAAAAGATAAACCCGATTACTCAAATCTAACGATATTAATTGGGATAATAAGTAATTAAAAAAAAGATGGAAAGTATTATGCGTAGGAAAAAGTCTTAGTTCAAAATAATTTTTATAATTTTCAAAATTTTTTAATACGTAAGCAAAATGAAGATGCTGCGGTAAATCAACAAAAGGGAAATAGGTCAAAAAGATGAGAGGTAAAGAATAACCCAAAATTATAAAAAACCAATATTTTTTCATTTTTTAATCCAAATAGCCAAAATCAAAAAAATTATAAAAGTAAGCATACTTAAAATCAAAGTAAATTTTCTGAGCGATGTTAAAGAAAAAATTAATTTTATTGTGTGTGTTCCGGAATCTGATTTTATATAAATAAAATGATCTTTAGTTTCGTAAAAAGGTATCTCATGATTGTCAAGGTAAATTTTCAAATAAGGATAATAACTTATTGGTATTCTCAAAAATCCTTGATTTTTTTGTTCGTAAAAAATTTCAACTTCATTGTGTTTTAGAGAAAAATCATAGATTTTTAAATAAACTTTTTCCGGCAAGGAATCGTAATAATCGTTTTCTAATACCGGAATAAAATTTATCCGAGCATCCTCATAATCGATATTTAATTCATTCAGTAATTTTTGCCAATCATCAGCAATTACTAACGTTCCTTCTTGAATAAATTTTTCTTTTGGTAGCGGTTTTTTAACATTACTTGCTAAAATTATCGGCAATTTCGTCTCCCCATAAACTAATGGTGGCTGCGCGCCGGCTATAAGAAACCGGTCATCCCAAGAAACTCCGGATTTTAACAAAACATAAGTCTCTTCTTCTTCACTTCCTAAAAGTGTTGGTAAAGTTATTATATGAGAAACACCTAAAAGAGAAAGGGCTTTTAAAGAATTTTCTTTAAAAGAATGTTCTGCGGTATCAGCCAAATCCGAAGCAACTAATTTTATCCAGGGATAGCCGTATAAAAGATTTTTAGGCGCAAATTGATGATAAGGTGGTCCTAAAGGGGAAGCTAAATTGCCATATAAAAAATTGCAAGCTGGATAGCGACAAAGCCTACGGAAATTATCAATTTTATTGTCAGGAATATCAATATCAAGAACTTTAAATACCTTTTGGAAAGCCAAGAGGTTGTAAATTTCTTCTCTTACCGCTAAAAAATTTTCTTTTTCAGCATAGCGAAGATGGATAAAAGAAGGTAAAGTATCAATCAAAATTAAAATCGCTAAAAAAAGAAATAAAATTTTTTCTGCTATTTTAAATTTTTGGGCCAAATATTGAAAACCATAGGGAACTAAAAGAGCAGAAAAAAATATAAAATAGACCAAAAATCTTTGGGGTGGCAAACCGGCTGTCAAAAAACCAAAATATTTTTCTAAATAAGGTGTCAAAAAGGTTAAAAGTAACGAAAGAAACCAAATAATGGTTTTTAAATTTTTGAAGCCTAAAAAAATAATTCCGATTATGACTAAAATGATAATACTCCAGCCTAAATAGGTTCCAGTATAGCCTCCGATCTCTGATTTTAAACCTAAAAGAACAAAAGGGTTAGGTGGTGGTAAATTAAGTTCAGCTTGAGGATAAAGATAATTTTTATATTCTAAAATAAAAGGTATAAGGAAAAATGTAGAAGGTAAAATAAAAGAAAGAAAAGAATAAATAATGTGTGGCAAAGGTTTATATTTTTTAAAAACAAAATAAAGCAAAAGAAAAATAAAAGTATAGAAAGCATAAAAAAGGTGAGAGAGAAAAATAAAAGCAAGTAAAAGACCAAGGATAACAAAATTTCTGATTTTCTTTTCTAAAAAACTTTTATCCAGATAAAGAAAAACCAAAGGCAAAAAGAGATAAATTAAAGATAACGGATAATTACCAAAAGAAGCGATATAAAGAACCCGCCACGGAGAAACTAAAAAAGCAATTGAACCGATAATTACTGCGAAGCTATTTTTATTCTCTTGTTTTAAATAATAAAAAATTGCTAAACCTGAAAGAACATGCAAAATAAACACAATAATTTTTAGACTAATTATTAACTGGCCAAAGGTCAAAAAATTAAAAATTCCCGTAATAAAAAAGAAAAGAGGGCTGTAAAATTGCAAATGAGGATAACCAGAATAAAAATAAAAAGTAAAAAAAGGTGAAAATTTTTCTTTTATTGCTTGATAGACAATTTTTTCTCTTACTAAATGAGGCCAAATATCACCAGTGGTTGGGTGTCCTGGAGCTAAAAAAAGCGAACCAGAAGAAATTAGAGCAACCAAAATGATAAAATATTCCCACCTAAATCTTCTGTTTTCTTTTTGAATAATCTTTTCTTTTTTCCCCATATTAAAAAATTATCAAAGGTCTATTAGTCAAAGGATGGGGCTTAATTATCGGTTTTACTTTATAAACCTTTTCAATCAGATCTTCACGCAAAATTCTTTCTGGCGTATCACAACCAACAAACTCTCCCTTAGCCAGAAGTAAAATCCGGTCGCAAGTAAGACTAGCCAAATTTAAATCGTGCGTTAAAAAGACAATAGTTAAATTTTTAGCTTCTCTTAATCTTTTTAAAAGGTTAATAAGCTCAATTTGATAAGCAATATCTAAATGGGTAGTAAATTCATCCAAGAGTAATACCTGGGGTTCTTGGGCTAAAATCCTTGCTAAAATTACCCGCTGTTTTTCACCCGTGGATAATTCATTAATCTTTTTATCTTTAAACTCAATTGTTCCCGTTAATTCCATTGCCCTTTCCACAATTTCCATATCTTTTTTAGTAATAAAAGAAAATCTTTTTCGATAAGGATTCCGACCCATTAAAACAATCTCTTTTACGGTAAAATCAAAGATAAAAAAATTTTCCTGTGGAAAATAACCAATAATTTTTGCTCGCTCTTTAGGAGTTAAACTGAAAATATTATTATTGAAAAGCAAAACTGTTCCCTTTTGGGGCATTAAAAGTCCAGCCATAATTTTCAACAAAGTTGTTTTACCACTGCCGTTTGGTCCAATAATACCGAACCATTCTTTTTCTTTAATTTTTATTGATAAACCTTTAAAAAGAGGAGCACTGGTTGGATATTGAAAGTAGAGATTTTTTATTTCGTAAGTGAATATTGCCATTTATAAATTTTTCTTTAACAGATAAAGAAAAAAAGGAGCGCCGAAAAAAGTGGTAACTATGCTTATTGGCAATTCCACTGGAGCAATAGAACGAGCAATAATATCGGCTCCCATTACCGCTAAGGCACCTAAAATGAAGGAGAAAGGCAAAACTTTTTCATAATTAGAACCGAAAAGAAAACGAGTTAAATGAGGAATTACCAAGCCAACAAAACTAATAGCGCCAGCAAAAGCTACTTGGGCAGTAATAATAAAAGATATTAAAAAGAAAAGAATCCGCATAAATTTTTTAGTATTCACTCCCAAACTTTCAGCTACCTCACTTCCCAAAGCAAAACAATTTAACTCAAAAGCATAACTACTAATAATAATTAGAAAAATAATTGTTAAAGAATTCACAATAATAAAAATTGTGAGATTAAGTTTATTAAAAACAATTGCTAAATTTCCCATTAAAAGATAAATAATTTCGTTTAATGGTCTTTTGGAAAAAACCATAAAAAGCATTGTTAAAGAAGAAAATAAAAAACTAACAATAACTCCTGCTAAAATCAAAGTTAGTTTATTTGTCTTTCCTTTATAAAATGCTAAGTTATATACTAATAAAACTGCCCACAGAGCTCCTAAAAAAGCAAAAATTGGGGTAATAAAATAGGTGAGCTTGCTAATAAAATAGCCAAAACTTACCCCGAAAGCCGCGCCGCTAGCAATTCCTAAAATATAAGGATCACAAAGAGGATTTTCCAAAAGTCCCTGTAATACTGCACCGCAAAAAGCCAAAGACCCACCGGCTAAAAATCCTAAAATCATCCGAGGCAAACGGATATTCAAAATAATTGTCTTATCAAAGAAAAATCCATTACTTCCTAAAAACAGAGAAAGAAAAACTATTAAAAGGAAAAAGAGCGATAAAAAAAATATTTTTATAATTTTCCTACATTTCATTTTCAAAAATCTTTGCCAGAATTTTTGCTCCCCTAATTATTCTTGGCGAATTTCTTAAAAAATAATCAGGATTTAAACTATCGATAATTTTTCTATTTCTTACAGCATTAATTTTTTCGTATCCCAAACGAGAAATTATTTCTTTTATTTTACCTTGGGGATGAAAGGTGATAATGTAATCAGGATTCCTCAAGATGATCTCTTCGCTCTTCACTACTGGATATTCACCTTCTTTATCGCTAAAAATATTCTCCAAACCAAGATAGGTTATCAAATCATTTAAAAAAGAATTTTTCCCAATAGTTATTGGCGGATTAGCATTAATTTCAATATACACCTTTTTTTTCTTTTTAATCTTTTTTATCTTTGCTAATTCTTCTTTCAAAGAATCAACCAATTTAATTGCTCTTTCTTTTTCATTAAAAAGTTCACCAATTTTAATTATTTCCTCAAACATTTCTTCTAAGGATTTAGGGGCGGAAATAAAGGTATTAATTTTTAAAGCCTTTAATTTTTCGTCAATATTTTTTTGCAGGGGATAAGTAAGAAAAACAATTGTTGGTCTTAAGGAAATAATTTTCTCTATGGATGGGTTTATTAAATCACCAACTTTATAAACTTTTTTGGCCTCTTCTGGATAATCACAATAAATAGTATTTCCAACAAGATATTTCTCACAATTTAAAGCAAAAATAATCTCGGTAACCGCAGGTACTAAAGAGACCGCACGAATTTTAGCTTTTTCATCTTTTCTAGAAGGATAACAAAAAATTAAAAATATAAGTAACAGAGATATTTTTCGCATTTATCTTTTATTTATTTTATAAGCAAAAAGAAGATAAGCTGTATGGGTAATGGAAAATTCCTTTGGTCTCGTACCGGAATAGCGCACCAAAATCTCCCTTTCGAAAATCTCATATACCTTAATTCTCACGAAACCAACTAATTCCATTGCCCGAAAAGTTTTCTGAATTTGTTCAACATTAGGGCTTAAAGAGATTAAAGCATGGCCACCTTTTAAAATTCGGTGGGCTTCTTTTACCACTTCCCAAGGTTCAGGCAAATCAATATAAACCGCATCCATACTATTATCTTCTTGTAAAAAACCATCCCGAACGACATCCCGAAGATAAAAAACGACATTTTCTTCCAATCCGGCTTTTTTAATATTCTCTTTTGCATTATTTAAAAAATCTTCTCGTACCTCATAAGTAAAAACCTTACCGTAAGGTCTAACAAAATTTGCTAATACAATGGTAAAAGCACCGCTACCAGTTCCCACTTCCGCTACGAAAGCACCTGGAAAAATATTAGTTTTTAACAAAATTAATCCGGCATCTTTAGGATAGATAATTGTGGTGGTTCTTTTGACTTTCATTTCTAAGTCAGCAATTGTTGGCTTTAAAATATAAAACTTCTCTCCTTTATGGGTCTCAATTTCGTCACCAAAATCTTTTTGAAAAATATTTTCAATCTTAATTATTCCTTTATGAGTTTGAAGTTCGCCTTTTTCCGGCAAAGTTAAAAGATATTTAGCATTTTCACTGTGATACAATAGGATTAAATCATTTGGCTTAAGCATTTTAATGAATAAATATCAAATAACCACAACCTATGCCTAAAATATCATATATTAAATCTTTATAACTAAAATATTCTTTTTTAACCTTTTTATCATAAACCTCTTTAAAAATCCCTAACAAAAAAGTTGAAGATAAAGAACTTATCGTTGACAATTTTTCTCCTTTATTAATCCGACATTTTAAAAAGTGATAAGAAGAACCAACCAGTAAGGCACTTACCGAAAAATGAAAAAATTTATCTTCGCTAAACCAATTATCTTTCACAATTTTTTTCACAGTATCTACTTTTAAATAATAATTTTTATTTAGACTGTCGGAATTTAAAAGAAAAAGAAGCAACATTATTTCGCCCATATAATATTCAAAATTCTTATTAAAGTTCTTTTTAAATCCCACCGAGGAACAACCAAGTCAACAAATCCGTGTTCTAAAAGAAATTCAGCTTTCTGAAAACCTTCGGGCAATTTTTGTTTAATCGTCTCCTCAATCACTCTTGGACCAGTAAAACCTAACATAGCACCGGGTTCAGCAATAATAATATCGCCTAAAGAAGCAAAGGAAGCCATTACTCCAGCATAACAAGGATTGGCAAGAATAGAAATATAAGGGATGCCTTTTCGGTCAGCAATTCCCACTTCCATTGCTGTTTTTGCTACCTGCATTAAAGAAAAAATCCCTTCTTGCATTCGGGCACCGCCAGAAGTAGAAACGATAATTATAGGAATATTCATCTTGGTTGCTAAACGGAAAGAACGGGCTACTTTTTCTCCCACAACTGTTCCCATACTTCCGCCAATAAAACCAAATTCCATAACACCAAAAACAATCAATTTATTATCAATTTTACCTAAACCATAAATATAGGCATCCTTTATTCCTAAGGAATTTTGACTTTGTTTCAATTTTTCCTTATAGTTAGGAAAGTTTAAGGGGTCTTTAGATGAGAAATCACTATCATACTCCTCCAATTTTCCTTCATCCAAAATATATTCAATATATTTCTTATAATTAATTCTAAAATGATAATTACATTTAGGGCAGATAAAAAAATTTTTCTCAATCGTCTTTTTATAAAGAATTTCGTTACAATTATCACATTTTATCCATAATCCATTTGGATAATCTTTTGCCATAATTTCTACCAAATAATAATAAATAAAATTTACAAAAAGTCAAAAAAAGAGTATTAATTTATATTCTGAAGAATATTGCCGCAATTTTAAATAACCAAGAAGAAAAATTTGGCAGGTGCTTGGTGCCTTCAGGCATATCTTACCCTCCTCTCTTTTATTCTAAGAGGATATGAAAGGTCACCTAAGCACCCGCCTTTTATATTAGATACAAAAAATATACCAAAGGTTCAAAATTTTTTTAATTCTATATTATCCCCCTCAATAAAACCATAAGTATAATTTATTAACCAATCACCCGTATTTAAATAATATCCATCGCCAATTTTAACTAACGTTGGCGTATGAATATGACCTAAAATGACGACATCATAGTTTTCCTTTATTATTTTATTTTCAGCAAACTTATAAAATGCTTCTTTTAAAGTTAAATCTCGTCCATATATCCGGGTAGAATGTATAAAAAAATGGGCAAAACTTAAACCAATATCTGGATGGATAAGGGAATACAAAAAACGATTTATTTTAAACTTAGTCATTAATTGACTGACCTTAGTTAAAAAAGAATCATCAATAAAATCACCGTGGGCAATATAAACCCTTTTGCCCTCAATATTCAAATCTAAAAATTGCTCACCAATAACAAAATCAAACTCCTTACTTAAAAAGTTTTTTAAACCATAATCATGATTGCCAAAAAGAAAATAAATTTCTATTCCTTTATCTTTTAATTCTTTTAATTTCATTAAAATTTTTAAGCTATTTTTGGGAATAACCAAACGGTATTCTAACCAAAATTCAAAAAGGTCACCAAGAATAAAAAGATTATCTTTTGGTAATAGTAAAGAAAGAAATTTTAAAAATTTTGTCTCTCTTTCTTTACTATTTATTCCTAAATGAATATCAGAAACAAAATAATTTCTGCTCAATTTCCTTAATTACCTTTTGATAATCTTTAGAATTATCAATTTTTATCAAATTCTTTAAACCCCTTACTGGGTGAAAATCTTTTCTCATCTGACGAAAAATTTCCCAACGGCCATTACTTATTTTTCTCACTTTTCTTAATCTTTTTCTAATAATCTTTTCCCGGGCATAAAGATATATCCAAATTGGCGTGATTTTTTTATTTAAAATCTTTTTAACCATATCCCGCCATTCTTTTTTATTAAAAGTGCCATCCAGAAAAACGGAATAACCATTTTTATAATATTTTTTACTCCTTTTTATTAAATATTTATAGATCCTTTGAGAAAAAAAATAAGAATAAATATTTTTTTGATAAGGCACTTTTCTTTCTTCTTCTGGAGAAAGATTTGCCAGCTCTTTTCTAACGACATCAGTTTTTAAAACAATTGCTTCTTTTTTAATTGCCAATTTTTCGGCAATAAAACTTTTGCCACTGCCAATTAAACCGAAAAAGATAATGAATTTTTTTTTAGCAAAAAGATTATCGGCGTAGGTTTTGGCTAATCTAAAATATCTTTTAGCTTTTTCTAATATTTTTTCTTTTTCTTTGACTGCTTGTAATAAAAGGAAACTAGTCACCTTCCCCCGCACATAAGCCCGGTAAGTTTTATAAAATGTCAATAAAGACAAACCTGAAAAATCATTAGTAATTTTTAAATAATTATCTAAAAAATAATCGGCTAAATCTTTCCTTTCGTAAAATTCTAAATCCATAATCATAAAAGCAATTTCCGAAAAAGTATCACTGATAGCAAATCTTTTATTAAATTCAATACCATCAAAAAGATAAATTTTATCGCCAACAAAAATGTTTTGGGAATGTAAATCACCGTGACAATATTTTATTTTACCTTCTTTTATTCTTTTTAAAAATAAATCTTCTTTTTCAAAAATAAATCTTTCAACTGCTTCTTTAATTAAATTATACTGCTTTTCGCTTATAGTTTTATTAATAAAATCTTTTGTTTGATAAAAATTTTCATCCCAATTATAACGAATAACTTCCAAAGAACCGTAAATTAAATCTTCCTTATCATTTTTTAAAGAATTATGAAAATTACCAACAACAGTAGCAAGATTTTTTATAGTTAAATAATCAATCTCGTTTTTTAATAAAAGGTTAGTCATTATCTTTTCTTGGGATAATTCTTTCATTTTTATGGCGTAATCAATTATTTCACCTTTTTCTAAAAAGCCAATTTTATTTTTGTATTTCCTTATAGGTAAAACTTTCAAATAAAGCTCCGGGGAAAACCGACGATTAAGTTTTAATTCTAATTGACAATATTTACGGCGCAAAGAAAGGGTTGAATAATTTAAAAAACCAAAGTTTACTGGTTTTTTTATTTTGTAGGCATATTTACCGGTTAAAAAAACCCAAGAAGTATGAGTTTGAATAATTTTAATATTTTTCTTTATCTCTTTTTCTAAGGTTTCTTTAAGTCTGATAACTTCTTTTTCGTTCATTAATAAAATAACCGAGGTTGAAAATTAAAAAGCCAAAAGCAATTAACGAAAGAATTTTCCCGAAATTATAAGCTTGAGAATAATAATAAAAAGTAACCGAATGCTTCCCCTTTTCTAAATAAACAGCTCTTAAAGTGTAAAAGGCTCGATAAACTCGCTCTTTCTTGCCATCTACCTTCACTTGCCAGTCGGGATAGTAATTTTCCGAAAGAACCAAAAAACCATTTCTTTCATTCTCAATTTCTAATTCTATTTTATTAGCTTTATAAGTCAATATCTTTATTTTAGCCCAATCCTCTTGAGGAATTTCTGAAATACTAAATAATTCTTTATATAAGGTTTCTGGTGCCAATGGTTTTTCATCAAATAAAACTATTTTCTTAGGCTCAAAATCTTCCCTTTTCAAAATCGCAAACATCGTTTCTTTATCTTTCACAACGGAAAAATAAGGTACAAAATAAGCCCGTTCCATGAAGGTTAAATTTTCATAAATCGCATACTCCCGACCACTAAAGACTTTTTTCAAAAATGACGAATTAAGAAAACTTTTCAAGTTACTAATCAACCTTTTAGTTTCTTCATCATAAGGTGATATATCTTCAGGTAAATGAGGAACAATTAAGTATTTGACTGATAATAAATTTAGAAAATTGGAATAGTAAAGATGCGGCGGATTGGAAAAAATGACGGTGTTAGGAAGTCCAATAAATTCTTGATAACTTTGTAAAGGATTGGGATGATGACCACCGACACTTTGAATATTATGATACATTAAAAGACCGTCATCGGCCCTTTTGTAAAACAGAGGATAAACTCGATATAAAGATGTATCTTTTTGTAAGAAACTTACCACTTCATCCGGAGCATAAAAAACTTCGGGCACATCAACGCTTTTTATATAACGCCGGTCATTTCTTACTAAATCAAAGATTAAAATTAAAGAGATAAGCAGAACAAAAGTTGGTAATTTTATTTTTTTCTTTATAAAACTATAAATTAAAACGGCAAAAATAACCCAAAGGAAAGTAGCCAATAGAAAACCATTTTGGATTCTAGGATAATTATTTTCTAAATTAGTTATTTTTTCTCGAGAAATCTTACTGATAGAAATAAGTAAATTGATTGCACTTTCTTTAAAAAGTAATAAAAAAAGAGTCAAAAGGCCAACAATTAAAGAAGAGGTTACCAAAAATTTTCTTAATTTTTTTAAATCCTTTTCTTTAAAATTTTCTTGCGAAAGCAAAGATAAACCATAAATACCAACAACAATAATAATGAAAGCAGTAGTAAAAAATATCATTGCGGGACCTCGAAATTTACTCACCCCAGGTAAAAGATAATAAGGAAGATAATAAAAAGGGGTGTGCCCGCCAAAAGCCATCAAAAGGGAAAAGATAACATAAACAAAGAAAAGCTTGACAATAGGTTTTTTAAAATAAAAATATAATGTTAAAAAGAAAAGCAGAATAAAAAGAACACCAAAATATTCACTATGAAGTTTAAAAGGATTTCGTCCCCAATAAAAATCTAAACCGCCAGAAAAGTCCGGTGTTAATAAATCAAAAATCTCTTCTGGTGGTAATGACCAAGAAGTAGCAAAGGCATATCCTTTCCCCTCGCCGCGGGCACCGTAAGGAAGATTTTTATAGATGGGCAAATACTGAATAGCCACAAAAAATAAAATAAAAATTGTCATTACTAAAGCATAAATCAAAATTTTCATTTGCTTTTCTCTAAAAAGATAAAAAAGAAAAATAAAAAACATTATTAAAGCGGTGTAATAAACTTTTTGAATGTGGCCGGAGAAAAGTTGTAAAGAGATAAAGGTACCGGAAAAGATAAAATAATACAATTTTTTATTTTTTAATCCTTTATAGAAAAAAAGTAATACCCAAGGTAAAAGCGAAGAGCAGATCAAACGACCATCATGACCGGCATAAGTTAAAGAAACTAACGGTGAAGCCAAAGAATAACCCAGTCCACCAACAATAGCAAAAAACTGCCTGACAGCCAGTTCTTTTAAAAAAAGATATGTACCTAATCCCGCTAAGAAAAGGTGAATAACAAAAGTCCAGGTCCATACGACATAAGTAGGAATAAAGAGCCTAAAAATAGTTGTTGGATAAAATAAATCGGCAAAAAAACCGGCAACGGTTGGTAAGCCGGAATAAATATAAGGAAGCCATTGGGCAATTTCTTTATATTGTTTTAAATAATTGGCAATAAATTCCCGATTAGGTAAACCGCCTAGAAGCCAATCGGTGCCAAAAAGCATTTTTTTGCCAAAAATAAAATCAATATATAAAAAGCAAGGAATTAAAAAAAAGATAAGAATAACAAACCTTTCTTTTATTTGGTATTCTTTCTTTTCAATTTTTTTCATAATCAATTATATCTTTTTTTCTCATTTTTGTCAAAAAAAATAAACCAAAAATCAAAAAATTTAAAAGTTCGTGAATAATTAACCAAATCCGAGAAATTATCGCCAGCAACGAGGCGAGACCAACAGGCAAAATATTTTTTAAAAAAATCATCATACTTCCTTCTCTCACCCCTAAACCACCGGGAGCAATCAAAACCAAAAAACCAAGCATCCAGGATAAAGAATAAATCCCGATCAAAGAAAGAAAATGAGTAAAATTTATTTTAAAATAGATGGCTTTCACCAATAGTGAAAAGGCGCTTCCTTGAAAAAACCAGACAAGAATATCCAAAAGAAAAATCAAAAAAGATTTTTTTAGAGAAAAAGAAAAGTCAATTTTTTCCTTTTTTAACATTTTTAAAACCAAATTAAAAAATCCTTTAAAAATTTTGGGAGCGATAAAAACAAAAAGAAAAAGAATTAAGAAAAAATAATATTTTTTTAAAAAAAAGATAAAATAAAAAAGGGCACCCAAAAGAAGATAGAAGCTTTCTAACAAAATACTTAAAAAAACTTTTTTCTCTTCGAAGCCAAATCTTTTGGCTAAGTCAAGTCGACTAAGGGCAAACCAAATTTTTCCCGGAACATATTTTCCTAAATTGGAAACGGTAATTATTCCGCAGGCCGAAAAAAAACCAATTTTTTTCTCTTGCTCAATTTCTTTAATAATCAATTGCCAAGCATAAACATACAAAAAAAGCGAAGGAAAAAGTAAAAGATAAGAAAGAATAATTAAATAAATATTTAGCTGCCAAAAAGTGCTTCTAATCTCTCCCCAACTCACAAAAATGTTCCGGAAGATAAAATAAAAGGCAACAATAATTATTAAATAAGAAAAAATTTTCCTAATTAAAAGAAAAATTTTCATTAATAAATTATAGAATAATTATTCCCTTTTTCAACCAAAGTAATATTTGATTTTTTACGATTTTTAATCTATAATTAAAGTTAACCTAAAAGCGGAGGATTTCAATGAAAGTTAAACATCTTTTTATTTTTTTTATCATCTTTTTTTCTTTTCTTTTAGCCACCGAAAATCAGCTTTTTTTACCCACTAACAATGAAAACTTTAACCTTTGGGGTGCTACTTCCAAAATCGATCATCCTAATGCCTTGGAAACCTTAGATTCCCTTTGGATAAAAGCGGACTCTATTCCTTTACCAGCTATCGGTAGTAGCGATGCTTGGACCGGATTAAAAGTTTATGATGATACTATCTATATTGTTTTAAACCAATACAACTTACCTTTTCAAGTTCAAAAAAGGCATCGGCTCACTGGAGCTTTGCTTTCTTCTTTCAACGGTAATACTTCTCCTTCTTACGCCATGAGTGCTGTCAGGGTTGATGATTCCATTTTTGTTTCGGTATTTTATCCTTCACCAGAACATATTGAAGTCTATTCGGCTAATGGCACTTATGTCCGCTCTTTTAATGCTCCCGGTGGTCTTAGATGCCGAGGAATGGATTGGGATGGTTCCAAGTTTTGGGTTGCCAATTCCCAAATTAGTGCTAATACAATCTACACCATGACCAGAGAAGGAACTTTATTGAGAAATTTAACCAACACTGGACCAGTTACCTGTTATTGGTTCTTTGACCTTACCTTAGACCGAATGATTCCTAACCGTTTATGGGTAAATGACCAAGAAAGCCCATTTGTAACTCGTTATCTCGCTGTTGATACCAATGCGAATACCTTTCAAGTGAATGCTACTTTTAACCATCCCGGTACTCCGGCTTATCCAGAAGGTATTGGTTTTTATCAAGAACCAGCAGGCAACGGTTATATCTACACTGTTGGTCATAATTCTCTTTGGGCTTGGAAGATGTTGGTTCACATTTACACCGGAATATCTGATGCTTCGGTAAACAAAAATCTTAAAATTAACAATCTTTTAAAAATTCCCTTGGTTTTAAAAGCTGCCGAAGAATTTTCCCTTTATGATGCTACTGGTAAATTATTAATAACCAAGAAAAACCCGAAAGAAGGAATTCTTATTGGGAATGGAAAAAATAACGTGGTTACTAAGGGCATCTATTTTATTAAAATAAAAACCACTAAAGAAGTAATCACTGCCAAAGCAATAATCCTTAGATAAACAAAAAGAAAAGGGCGGAGAGGATTTACTTTTGCTCTCCGCCTTTTTTAAAATTGACTTCTCTTTAAGGGTAATTAAAATTATTATATGAGAATAACCCCTTTAGATATTAGAAGAAAGGATTTTTTAATTCGTTTTCGGGGATACGATAAAAAAGAAGTCAAAGAATTCTTAGAAATTATTGCCAAGGAATTAGAAGAAAAAATCAAAGAAAGGGATGAACTCCTTAATAAAATTACCCTTTTAGAAGAAAAACTGGAAAATTATCAAAAAGAAGAAAAGTTATTAAAAGAAACTTTAATGACTGTCCAAAAACAGATTGAAGATTTGAAAACGAATGCGCAAAAAGAAGCGGAAAATATTTTAGAAAAGGCTAAATTGGAAGCCAAAGAAATAATGATGAATGCCCAAAAAGAAATAGCCAAATTGAATGAGGAATTAAACAAATTAACTTTAAAGAAAAAAATTTTCTTAGCTAATTTAAAAGGATTGATGGAAGGTTTAAATAATTTTTTAAAAGAATGGGAGAAAGATTATGAAGGAGAAGATCAAGGAAGCAGTTGATTTTATTAAAAAAGAAATTGATTTTAAACCCAAAATCGGCATTATTTTGGGCACCGGCTTAGGAAAACTGGCAAAGGAAATTGAAACTGTGAAAACAATTCCTTATGGGGAAATTCCTAATTTTCCAATGCCCACAGTAATTACTCACGAAGGACAGTTAATTTTTGGTCATATCCATAAGAAAAAAGTTTGTGCTTTTCAGGGTCGCTTCCATTATTACGAAGGCTATTCAATGTTTGAAATTACTTTACCAGTAAGAGTAATGAAAGAGCTGGGCGTGGAAATTATGATTGTCTCCAATGCCAGTGGCGGTTTAAATCCTTTATTTAAACCGGGTGATATTATGATCATCTGTGACCATATCAATTTTCTTTGTGACAATCCCTTAAGAGGTCTGATTGACCCTGATTTTGGACCAAGATTTCCCGATATGTATAATTGTTATGATAAAGAGCTTATCAAAATTGCGGAAGAGGTTGCTTTAGACCTAAAAATCCCCATTAAAAAAGGTGTTTATATTGCCGTGATGGGTCCAAACTTAGAAACAGCAGCGGAATATCGAGCTTTCCGAATTTTGGGTGCTGATGCGGTCGGCATGTCAACAGTGCCCGAAGTAATCGTAGCCCGCCAAGTAGGCATTAAAGTTATTGGCTTTTCCGTAATCACTGATATGGGATTGCCTGACAATTTAAAGCCGGTAGATTTAGCGGAAATTTTAAAAATTGCCAACGAAACCGAACCCAAATTGACGATGCTGATAAAAGAATTTATTAAAAGAGTTAATGTTTAAAAAATTTTCTTTTATCTTTATTTTCTTTTTTATCTTTGATAATTGTGCTCCCAAAAAATTTATAAAAGCGGAAAATGTGGAAGAACTTTTTCAAAGGGCTAACGAATTAATGGATAAAAAAAAATATGACCAGGCGATAAAATACTTTACTAAAATTATTAACGAATATCCCCAAACAAATTATCTTATCAAATCGCAATTTCTTTTGGCCGAATGTTATTTTTTAAAAGGTGATTATGCCCAAGCAAAATTAGAATACGAATTCTACACCCAAAACTTTCCTTATGCTGAAAATTACGAAACTGCTTTATACCGACTTTTACTCTCTGATTTGAAAACTCTAAAGAAAACTAAAAATTTAACCAGTTTAGAAGAACTAAAAGAAAAATTTTTGGAATTCCAAACCAATTTTCCCGATAATCAATTTGTGAACGAAATCAAAAGCCATCTATTAACCATTGATTCTTTAATTGCCCAGAGCTTTTTTGACATTGCCCTTTTGTATTACAAAAACGACGAATTGACCGCGGCTAAAATCTATTTTGAATATGTAAAGGACAATTTTTCCGAAACCCCTTTTAAATGGTCTTCCTTGTATTTTCTGGCACACATCCACTATCGAAATAACGAAAAAGAAAAGGCAAAAGAGTATTTGCAAGAAATCATTGAAAAGGGCGATAAGCAATTGAAAGAAAAAGCCGAAAAATTACTTTCCCAATGGAAAAAATAGGAATTTTTGGCGGCACCTTTGATCCACCCCATATTGGTCATTTAATAATTGCCGAAGAAGTCTTCTTTTTACTCTCTTTATCAAAAATGATTTTTGTTCCTGCTTATTCACCACCCCATAAAACCACCACTACCCCTTTTGAGGAGCGGCTGACCATGGTAAGATTAGCGATTGAAAATAACAAAAAATTCATTATTTCGGATATTGAAAAAAAGATTGCCGAAGTTTATAATATTGAAAGTTCTTACAGTATTTATACAGTAAGGGAATTGAGAAAAATTTATTCGGAAGCTGAATTATTTTTTATTATCGGTTCTGACCAGCTTTTAGAGTTTAAAAATTGGTACCAACCCGAAGAAATACTAAAAGAAGTAAAAATTGGTGTTCTTTTAAGATACGGCTACGAATTAACCGAAGAAGAAAAAAAGCAATTTAAAAATAAATTAATATTTCTGGAGGTACCGCAATTAGCGATAAAATCAAGTGAAATTAGGGAAAGAATTAGAAGCAATAGACCTTTTAAATATTTCTTGCCAGAAAAGGTTTATAATTATATAAAAGAAAAAAAATTATATTTAACTTAAAGGAGGTCAAAATGTTTACTTTACTTTATGCTCAACAAGGACAAACCCAAGTTAATCCTTTGGCTTCGTTATTACCCTTAATTTTAATTATTTTGATTTTTTATTTTCTTTTGGTAATTCCCCAACAACGAAGGCAAAAAAAACACCAAGAGATGATTAACAGCTTGAAAAGGGGCGACAAGGTAGTAACCACTGGCGGAATTCACGGCGTTATTTCCGATATCAAAGAGACAACCTTTATCTTAAAAATTGATGAAAACACTAAGATCGAAATTGAAAAATCATCAATCGCTTACAAAAAATCAGGATAAGATGGAAAAGAAACCAAAATTAATTATTTATCCCCATCCGCTTTTAAGAAAGAAGGCTTTGCCGATAAAAAAGATCGACGAAAAACTTTTCCAATTAGTAGAAAAAATGAAAGAGACTCTTTTTTTCTATGAGGGTTTAGGATTAGCTGCCAACCAAATTGGCGTTCTCAAATCAATTTTTATTGTGAACCTTACTGGTAATAAAGAAAAACCGAAGATATTGGCAGTAATCAATCCGGAAATCGTAGCCAAAGATGGAGAAGTTGAAGATTATGAAGGTTGCCTTTCTATCCCTAATGTGAGAGAAATTGTTCTTCGGCCAAAAAGGGTGGTAATTAAAGGTATCTCCTTGGATGAGAAAGAAATGGTTTTAGAAGGTAAAGGACTTTTAGCCCGTTGCTTTCTCCACGAATATGAACATCTCTGCGGTATCCTTTTTATTGACCACCTTTCAGAATTGAGAAAGAAATTTATTCTTAACCAACTAAAATGAAAATCATCTTTTTTGGTAGTGACGATTTGGGTATTCCCGGTTTATTAGCCTTATTAAAAAATAATTACGAAATTGTTGGCGTGACTACTACTCCAGATAAACCAAAAGGAAGGGGGTTAAAAATTCTCCCCAATCCCCTTAAAGAAACCGCCGAAAAATTGGGTTTAAGGATTTTTGCGCCAGAAAATCCTAACGATAAGGATTTTCAAAAATTGTTAAAAGAATTTCAACCCAATTTAGGGGTATTAATAAGTTACGGAAAAATATTAAAAAAAGAGATTATTGAAATCTTTGAAAAAGGCATAATCAATATCCATTTTTCTCTTTTACCCAAATACCGGGGAGCAGCTCCGATTCAAAGAGCATTGTTGAACGGTGAAAAAGAAACCGGATTGACAGCTTTTCTTCTTAATGAAGAACTTGATGCTGGACCAATTATCTACCAAGAGAAGATTGAAATCAAAGAAGATGATAATTACGGTACGCTTAAAGAAAAGTTAAAGGAATTAAGCGCCGATTTTCTTATAAAAGCGATTGAAAAATATCAGAAAAATGAACCGCTTATTAACCAAAATCACCAATTGGCTACCTATGCTCCCAAAATTAAAAAAGAAGAAAGAAAAATAAACTGGCAAGAAAAAAAAGAAGTAATCTTCAACAAAATCCGTGCCTTTGCGCCAACTCCGGGTGCTTTTACCCTTTTCCGTAATCAACCACTATTAATTTTAAAAAGTGAAAAAGAAACCCCGGCTAATCTGCCTAATTCCCAACTTTCTTTTGGAAGAATTTTAGTCCACGAGAAAGGTCTTTATGTGAAGTGTGCCGACTCCTTTTTAAGAATTAGGGAGTTAAAACCGAGCGGAAAAAAGAGCATTACTGATTTAGATTTTATCAATGGTTACCGCATAAAAACTGGTGATGCGTTTGGTAATTAAAATCTTCATAATTCTATTGGCAATTTTTTTAGGATTTTTGGCTAACCTTTTTCTTTACGGTTTTTTGATTTTACCAGTATTTGTTAAAACTTCCTCAGAAACGAAAGTGCCCAATCTTATTGGTTTGACTATTGAAGAAGCAGAAGCAGTATTAAAAAGAGCGAAACTAAAACTTGCTGATAATATTATTTACGAAGAAAACAACTTCCCGGAGGGAAAAATTTTTAAACAAATTCCCGAGCCAAATACCCGCATAAAAACTGGTCGGCAGGTTAAAATAATGGTTTCTTTAGGACCAAAATTTATTAAAGTTCCGGAGATTTACGAAACCGATTTAGAAAAAACCATTGAACTTTTAGAGCAATATGGCTTAAAACCAAAAATAGAAACCATCTTTTCCCAAGAATTGGAAGGTAAGATTATCGGCATCGAACCACCCCCGAACACCCGCATCCGGAAAGGAAGTACGGTTAAAATTTTTTGGGCCACCAAAGAAGCTTCGGTATTTCCGATGCCCAATCTCTATGGTTTACCATTAACAAACATCCAAAAGGTCTTAGCAAGATATTCCCTTTACATCAAAGAAATCCGCGAGACCGAAAGTAAAGAAAAGAAAGGCACAATTATTTTTCAATATCCAGAAGAAGGAACTTTGGTTAAAAAAGGAGATTCCATTATTATCATTGTCTCTAAAGGGAGTGATTGATGCACATTTCGGCTTCCATTTTAAATTGTAATTTTTTAAAATTAGAAGAAGAGATTAAAAAAGTGGAAGCTGCCGGTATTGATTCTTTTCATTTAGATGTGATGGATGGTCATTTTGTTCCCAATTTGAGCTTTGGCACTCCCATCTTTAATGCCTTAAAAAAGATTGCCACCAAACCGATTATCACCCACTTAATGGTCCTTTCCCCCTTCAAAATGGTTGATTGGTTTAGTGATGGCTCGCAAGGAATTATTTTTCATTACGAAGCGATAGAAAAAAAAGCTGAGCTTAAAGAGACGATCAAAAAGATAAAAGCCAAAAATTTGGAATGCGGTATTGCCCTCAATCCGCCCACACCAATTGAGAAACTTTTTCCTTATCTTTCGGAGCTTGATGAAATACTAATAATGAGTGTCTTTCCCGGTTTTGGTGGACAAAAATTCATGCCCGAGGTTATCAAAAAGATTGAAGATTTAAAAAGCCTAATTGTTAAAAAAAATTTAAAGATTACCATCTCGGTAGATGGTGGGGTTGGTCCGGAAAATAGCCAATTATTAATCGCGGCTGGTGTTGACAAATTAATTGTTGGTAGTGCCATCTTCAAAGAAAAAGATTATTCGGCGGTAATCAAAAAAATTAAAAATGTTTGATATTATTGCTGACCGTTTTGTAAAGTTACAACGAAAATTATTAGGTTACGGACGCCTTTCACCTAAAGAGATTAGTGATACTTTAAGAGAGATAAGGATATTACTTTTAGATGCCGATGTTAATTATAAAGTAGTTGGTGATTTCTTACGCTCTTTAGAAGAAAAATTAAAATCGGAAAAAATTACGGCTTCCTTAAAACCGGGAGAAATAGTAATTGTTGAATTGTATAAAGAAATGGTGAAACTATTGGGAGAAAAGCCGGTAAAGCTTAATTTAACCGATAATCTCAATACCATTTGCCTCTTTGGTCTCCAAGGAACTGGAAAAACCACTACCGCTGCTAAATTGGCTTATCATTACAAACAGAAAAAACCCTTATTAGTTGCCTGTGACCCCAAAAGACCAGCCGCTTCCTTACAATTACAATTATTAGCCGAAAGGGTAAAGGCGGATTTTATTCCGGTAAAAGAAGATGTTATTCAAACTGCGAAGGAAGCCTTAGAATTTGCTAAAAAAAATAATAACCAGCTGGTTATCTTTGATACTGCTGGTCGGCTTCACATTGATGAAGAACTGATGAAAGAATTGAAGGAATTTAAAGAGAGAATAAAACCTCATTATAATCTTTTAGTGGTAGACGGGATGGTTGGTCAGGATGCGGTGAATCAGGCCAAGGAGTTTAATGAAAAAATCGGTATTGACGGCATAATCGTCACCAAAATGGATAGCGATGCCAAAGGTGGTGCCTGCCTTTCCCTTCGGGCAGTAAGTAAAGCACCAATAATTTTTCTCGGTGTCGGTGAAAAAATTGAAGACCTTCAAGAATTCCATCCGGAGCGGATTGCCAGTCGAATCTTAGGAAGGGGTGATATCCAAACCTTAATGGAAAAAGTGGAAAGCACCATTAGTCGGGAAGAACAGAAAAAGTTAGCCAAAAAATTTTTAAAAGGCGAGTTTGATTTGGAAGATTTTTTAAACCAGATAAGAATGCTCAAAAAAATGGGTAGCCTGCAAAAAATCTTCGGGATGTTACCAGTGCCGGAATTAAAGAATATCAATTTTGATGAGAAAGAACTTAAAAAAATCGAAGCAATAATTTTATCAATGACCAAAGAAGAAAGAAGAAATCCCAAGATTATTGATGGTAGTAGAAAAAGAAGAATTGCTTTGGGTAGCGGCACCCAGGTAAGCGATGTGAATCGCTTACTTAACGAATTTTTCCAAGCACAAAAATTGGCAAAATTTTTAAAAGATAAAAAAAGGCTATTTTAAAAAGGAGGAGAAATGATTTTTTATTCTTTAAACGAAGTGTTGGCCATGGCCATCAAAATTGAAGAGAATGGCTATCAAATTTATTCCCAATTAGCACAAGAAAACCGAAACGAAAAGTTAAAGGAACTTTTCAACTTTTTGGCCATTGAAGAATGGCGCCACAAAGAAACCTTCCAGAACATCAGCAATAAATTAAAAACCAGCCCTTACCAATTGCCTTATTCTTGGGAAGAAGTCCAACCTTATCTTTCCGCCATAACCGATTCCCGTTTCTTTACCGGTGAAGAAAAGGTTTTCAGTTTAATAAAAAATGCCACGACCGAAGAAGAAATTATTGAACTGGCTTTGGCTTTTGAAAAAGAAACCTTACTTTTTTATTACGAAATCCTCAATTTAGTTGCTGAAGAAGATAAACCAACAATTTTAAAACTGATCAACGAAGAAAAAAATCACATTAAAAAACTAAAAGCCGTCAAAGGAGATTTAAAATGAGAAACATCTTCTCCTTGGCAATCGAATTGGAAAAAGAAGGGCTTATTACCTATCTCCGCTTTGCCTACCAGATTGAAAATCTCGCCGCCAAAAACCTCTTTATTCGCTTAGCCATGGATGAATTTGAACATCTGAAAATCTTGGAAGAAGAACTTTCCCATTTTAAAAAAGAAGCCAAATTGAAAAGAATAAGATTACCTAAAACCGAAATTGAAAAAACCACTGCCAATTTAAAACCGATTCTTCCCCAAGAGAAAAAGGAAGCCGATATTAACGAATTGAATGCCTTACAGGTAGCCCTAAATTTAGAAAAAAGAGCGATTGACTTCTATGGTGAACAGGAGAAAAAAAGTAAAGACGAAATTGCCCAAAAGATGTGGAAAAGATTGAGAGAAATTGAAGAAAGCCATTACCAATTAATCCAGGCGGAAATTGACACTTTAACCAAAACTGGTTTCTGGTTTGATTTTCGGGAATTTAGTTTAGAAATGGAATAAAATATTGGTTAATTTAAAAAGGAGGGGAAATGGGTGAAAGTTTAACCCCTTTAGAAATATTACCCAAAGCAATAAAATCCGAAATTGAAGCCTATCAATTTTATGAACAACTGGAAAAAACTGTTGAAACTCCCATCTTAAAAAAGAAGTTAAATTTTTTAAAAGGTGAAGAAAAGAAACACGAAAAATTATTAAGAAAAATTTTCAAAACTAACTTTCCCAAAGAAAAAATCATCCTTCCCGAAAAGGGCTTCGTTTTTTTACCGGCAATTGATGTGGTTAAAAAATTATCCTTAGAAGCCCTTTTGGAAGCGGCCATGGAAGCGGAAGAAGCCTCGGAAAAATTTTATCGGGAAAATTCAATTACCATTACTGATGAGAATAGCAAAAAATTATTAATCTATCTGGCAGCAATGGAAAAATCCCATTACCAAATTTTAAAAACCGAATATGACCTCTTAACCAGCTTTACCTCTTATGAGGCCTACAAAAAATTCTCCTTAGAACATTTAGGACCGTGAAAAAAATCTATTTTGACCATCAGGCGACTACTCCTATCCATCCCGAAGTTCTCACTTTAATGACCGATTTACAAAAAGAGGTCTTTGGTAATCCCCAAAGTCTCCATTCCTTTGGCTATCAAGCAAAAAAATTATTAGAAGAAGCCCGCAGTCAACTTGCCAACCTTTTGAATGTGGAACCTAACGAAATCTATTTTACTTCTTCGGGTGCGGAAAGTAATAACTGGGCGTTAAAAGGTGTTGCCTTCGCCAATGCGGATAAGGGAAGACACATCATCGTTTCGAAAATTGAACACCCATCTATTCTCCAATCCGCAAAGAGATTAGAAAAGTTAGGTTTTGAAATAAGTTATTTAAAAGTAGACAAATACGGAGTTATTGATTTAGACGAATTAAAAAAGATTATCAAGAAAGAGACGATATTAATCTCAATAATGCACGCCAATTACGAAGTTGGCACCATTGAACCCATAAAAGAGATTGCCCATATTGCGAAAGAAAACAACATCCTTTTCCATTCAGATGGGGTGGCGGTTGCTGGTCAATTGCCTATTGATTTAAAAGAACTGGGTTGCGATTTATACACCATTTCTTCCCATACCTTTTACGGACCAAAAGGGGTTGCCTTATTATTCATCAAAAAAGGGACAAAAATCCAACCGTTGATTGAAGGTGGGATTCAAGAAAATAACCGCCGAGCCGGAACCGAAAATTTAATCGGCATTATTGGTATGGCAAAGGCTTACGAAATTGCGGTAAAAGAATTGGTGAGCCGAACCGAAAAATTAAAAAGGTTAAGAGACCGTTTAATTAATGAACTTCCGAAAAAAATTGAAAATATCTATCTTACTGGTCATCCCCAAAATCGCCTACCTAACCATGCAAGTTTCTGCGTCGAATATATTGAAGGTGAAGCCATGCTCCTTTTCTTAGATGACCAAGGGATTGCCGTCGCTTCTGGTTCTGCCTGTGCCTCTAAATCATTAAAGGCTTCCCATGTCCTTTTAGCAATGGGAATTCCGCCAGTTTTAGCCCAAGGCTCAATAATCTTCACCTTAGGGATAGAAAATACCGACGAAGATATCGACTACCTTTTAGAAGTTTTTCCACCAATTGTAAAAAGACTAAGAGAAATCTCGCCCTTACATCCTAATAGATAATTGACTTTTTATTAAAATTTTAATACAATATGAATGGCTCTTTGAAAATTTGGTTAAAATTACAGGCTGGTAATTTGACGCAAAAATTTTTTAAAAAATTACTTAACTTAAAATGCGGTTTCCCTTGATTAAAAAAGGATTGCGACGGTATCCGTAAACCCGTCGCCCGTTTACCGTCAACCCGTTAAGAAGAAAATTTATGAAAAGCAAGTAGTTGCCAACGAATACTTATAACAAAAACGGATAACGGATAACGAACCACGGATCACGGAAGCCCTTGATTAAAAAAGGATTTGTTATATAATAAAAAGTATCGGCTTATAGGTAGTTGTATTGAAAAGTTTAGCAATATATCTATAAAGAAGTTTATTAAGGTAGGCAAAAATAGGAATAGAAAGAAGTGATTAAGGTTAAAGGGATAAAAGCAGAAGACCAGAAAGGCGGGGAGACCATCCCCTGGATGGTATGGGGGATGGGGGGTTATTAATATGAAAATTGCTCAATTAGAAGTTAAATTTAAAGTATTGGAAGATTTAAAGCTTCCACCTTATAAAGGTCCGTTAATAAGAAATGCCTTTGGAGCTGCCTTAAGAAAAATCTCTTGCCCCTTTAAAGATAAGGAATGTAATGAATGCCTGCTTATAAATAAATGTGTCTATTCTTTTATCTTTGAAACCCCAAAACCCGAAGGTGCTAAGATTATGCGGAAATATAAAAATGTCCCCCATCCATTTATCATTGAACCACCAACGAATAATAACACCCATTTCCATCCAAATGATACTATCTTATTTAAACTAATCCTTATTGGTAAAGCCATTGATTTTCTACCCTATTTTTTATATGCCTTTGAATTGATGGCGGAAAAGGGATTGGGTAAAGGTCAAAAAAAATTAATACTCTCTTCAATAAACCAAGGAAAAAATATTATCTATGATGGTAAAGATAAACTGATTAAAAAAGAGGTAAAAGAAAAGATATTAAAAATAGAAAAACCAAAGAAAGTTGTAAAGAAGATAGAAGTCAATTTTTTAACACCTTTAAGAATTTTTTATGAAAGTCGCCTTGCCGAAGGTTTAGAATTCCACATATTTTTTCGCAGTCTATTAAGACGGATTGGTTTACTATTCTATTTTTATGACAAACCCTTGGCTATTGATTTTAAACAATTTATTAATAAGGCAAAAGATATAAAAACCATCAGCGCCAATTTTAAAAGAGTAAATTGGCATTATTATTCTTTTCGGCAAAAACGATTAATAAAAATGGAAGGGTTGATTGGTAAGGCAATTTATTCTGGCAATTTAACACCATTTATCCCCTATCTAAAAATTGGTGAAAAACTTCATGTCGGCAAAGGAACAGCCTTTGGTTTAGGAAAATATAAACTCAAAATCTTGGGTTGACAGAAAAATAAAAATGGTTATAATAATTAAAAAATTTATGCTCTTTAAAAATTGGGCTAAATTCCAGGCTGGCGGTTTGACGCAAAAATTTTTAAAAAAATCAAATAAATCATTGATTTTACTTAACTTAAAGTGCGGTTTACCTTGATTAAAAAAGGATTGCGACTGGTATTGATTTTCAAAATACTCCAATATTATCTTATGTTTACCTTGATTAAAAAAGGATTGCGACTCTTTTCGCTAGCCTCGAAAAAACACAGCCAACATGTTTACCTTGATTAAAAAAGGATTGCGACTTTGAAAGTATTCTAAAATTATTTTATTATTTAAAGTGATGGTTTACCTTGATTAAAAAAGGATTGCGACTTTATTCCAATACGGGTGGTATGGGTCTATAATTCTTGGTTTACCTTGATTAAAAAAGGATTGCGACTAAATAAACTAAAAATATAATTAAAAATATTATTAAGTTTACCTTGATTAAAAAAGGATTGCGACAAAGTTTTTTTGCGTAAGGACGGAACTTATAGGCAGGTTTACCTTGATTAAAAAAGGATTGCGACCGTTTAGACTTGACTTCTTCAATCTTGAAAATAAAGTTTACCTTGATTAAAAAAGGATTGCGACCTTATTAAAAGAAACATGTTTCCTCCTTTTTTTAAAATGGTTTACCTTGATTAAAAAAGGATTGCGACTCTACATCAGCACATAAAATCGGTAAAGGTTTCTTAAGTTTACCTTGATTAAAAAAGGATTGCGACTCGAATTTCATTTCTTTTAATCTTCGGAAAAGATATCTGTTTACCTTGATTAAAAAAGGATTGCGACCGTAAATTAAATTTCAAAATCTTTTAAATTTCAAAAGTTTACCTTGATTAAAAAAGGATTGCGACATTGGTTCAAAGGGAGGGTTGATTTCACGTTGTCTAGCTAAGTTTACCTTGATTAAAAAAGGATTGCGACAATCTAAAATATACTCAAAAAGTTTTAAAAATATTAGGTTTACCTTGATTAAAAAAGGATTGCGACCTTTCAATATTTGAAATAGCATTAGTAAAAACTTCTAAGTTTACCTTGATTAAAAAAGGATTGCGACGGTATCCGTAAACCCGTCGCCCGTTTACCGTCAACCCGTTAAGAAGAAAAATTATGAAAAAAGCCAGTAGTTATGAACGAATACTTTATAAC